>Ga0193742_1000445_pt1 | contig 28047 bp, 30 predicted proteins | sample L2c1metaG_FD_165511 | JGI IMG/M metagenome (GOLD analysis project Ga0193742, IMG submission 165511) | Soil microbial communities from a riparian zone of the East river system, Colorado, United States - L2c1 | ecosystem: Environmental > Terrestrial > Soil > Riparian zone | place: USA: East River... | reverse complement strand
GGAAGTGATGAAAAAGATTCCAATCTTTATTTGAAATGATTTTTTAGAGAAAGATCTTTTTTATTTGCAGAAAGTGAGCCTGAGGAGCCCATACAACCATGCATGCGTTCATTTCAGGGCATGCCTGGGAATTGCCGAGGTTTACACGTGATGACTTGCGAAAAAAAAAAAAATTTACTTTGGCCAAGGTTTTCCGAAACTGCTGTAATCAGTGGAATTTCTTCCTACTCAAAAGTGGTGACATTGAGAGTTGTAAATTCCATCGAAAATTTATGACATTCTAAGTTGGAATTTTTTTCAAATTTTTTTGTTGCATATTTTGCCATAAAAGTCTCCACTAATTGGTGGAATTTATTTTACAATGCAAAAAGTGGTAAATACCAGTCCCGAAAAACAACACTTTCCATCAGAATTATTCCATTACAACTTTTGGGGTTGTTTTTTACCACCCTTCTGGTCTCACAGTGAGCGCATCATCCAAATGAGAACTTTGAACAAAAGTTTTACATTGCTTATTTTTTAATGGTTCAAACGGGTTCAAACCCGTTCAGATATTTACAAGATTTATAGAACCGCCTATAGTGGTTCAGGTATATTGTCAAACCATGAACTGAACGCAGGTTCAGTTCAGGGAGGTTCGGGTTCGAAACCAAAGTTCAGAACCGAACTATTCCATCACTAAGCGCTTCGCGCTTTCACCTAACTGGCCTTTGCTTACACTACATACATATTATATTCATTAGACACGTATTTTCATTCAGCATCCCTGATCCATCCCTCAGCCAAAGCATCAGCCAAACCAGGTTTTGGCGAAGAAACATCATATCACGCCTTAAGTTAGGCGTGGTCACACGGAGGTGACCATGCCTAACTAGGAAGGCTATGTGGTAACTATAAGTGCATCCAATTATTGAGTTGCCAAATCCGGGACACTTTCAAATACATTGCAAACCATCTTCCTTGCTCTGACCATAACCACTACCGCTGCAATAGTACAGCTCTTCAATTATCTCTGGTCAATTGCTCGGCACTGGCATGTCTGATCAAGTGACGGAGAGGGACCCGAACAGTGGCCTCTCCGAATGTCACGCTCGCGATTTAGCAAACACGCCTCAGCGCGATGCCAACAACGACGAGCTAGGCCCAGACATTGTTGGCCCTTCCGCTGTCCATCGCTCATATGGAACGCTGCCTTTACGTCCACGAATATTGAAAAATCCGCCTTTGGCATCTAGTATCCGCAGGACTCTGGCTCAGTGGGGTCTTCATCGCGTCCGATCAAACTCTTCTGCCATCCTACGTTCTTCGCCTTCTAGTATTCGAGATCTTAGCGTTGGGAGACTAAGTCGCCCCATTTCAACTTATGATGACCCCTTTCAGGCCAAAGGCAATGCAGAAGCTGACGCTGACGCCAAGGTCAATGGAATTCGAGTCTGGTATTCCTCATTCACCTCGATTGACTGGCTGCATGACGTCATAAAAGATTCTCTCCGTTTCTCGAGGCTCAGAAAACGCAAGTCTCTACGTGGTCGCCTTTGGCTGGCCTTTGACAAAAGTTTGGGATGGATAATCGTGACTATAGTGGGCTTCCTTACAGCAGTTGTGGCTTTTTTAATTGTTCGCACTGAGCAATTGTTATTTGGCGCCAAGGAAGGTTATTGCGGATCGTCATGGTGGAAAGCCAAAAGATTCTGTTGTCCTCATTTTGATGGAGAGTCAAGTTCCGTAAGAGGGGACCGATTGTTGAAAGAGATGTGCCCGACTTGGAGGACTTGGGCAGTTGTGCTTTCTCGAGACCAAGTGGCTTCTCAAGATGGTGCCCTTGAGTATATCACATATACCTGTATCGCTGTAAGTGTGACTTGTCTGTCAGTTGCTGTCAACAATTCTCATACTTTGCATAGGTTTTCCTTGCAATACTATCCTGTTTGCTTACACTCTACCTCTCCGATTCGACCACTTTTATTACGCGCAAAGAATCGAGCATAAGTATCCCAGCATACCCTGGTTGCAATTCGAGAAACCATAATCCGCTTCCAGAGCCAAAGCGCCAGGTCATGTATTATGTGGGTTATCCTTTCTCGAGATCTCCCGTTTCTTAACCAATGCAGTTGTTTTTGCATAGGCTGCAGGCAGTGGCATTCCAGAAATCAAAACTATTCTCTCTGGTAAAATAACAATACTCTATTGAGACTCTGACTTTTACTACATAATCTAATTTTTCTTGTACAGGTTTCGTTATTCATGGCTATCTCGGTGGGCGAACCTTGTTCACCAAAGCCGTGGGATTGTCCCTTTCTGTCGCATCGGGTCTTTCTTTGGGCAAGGAGGGACCTTTGGTTCATATAGCAAGCTGCGTCGGTAATATTGTCTGCCGAATCGCACCCAAATACGAGAACAATGAAGGTACTTCTATCGCTATCACAAGGCGTTACTTCACTGTTAATATTTACCTTAGCCAAACGTCGGGAGATCCTGAGCGCAGCTTGTGCTGCTGGCGTCGCTGTTGCATTCGGGGCACCGATTGGGGGAATCTTGTTCAGTTTGGAGGAGGTCTCATATTTTTTCCCCTCAAAGGTAAATACTCCCCCACCCGTCATCTCATTGCTAAATCTATCTTCAAGGTCATGTGGAGAAGGTGGGCCTTTGTTTCGCCCAATAAATTAACACCTATCGATCCGTTTTTAGCTTTTTTTGCGCCATGATTGCTGCGATTACCCTCAAACTCCTTGATCCATTCGGTACAGGGAAATTAGTGCTCTTTCAAGTTACATATCACGAGGTGATTTAACGTTCTATGGCTTTCGATTATCTGACGAATCTTACGGGATCCCAGGACTGGCACGCGTATGAACTTCTTCCTTTCATTCTATTGGGGGTCCTTGGTGTGAGGGCCGATAGTCCTGTCTTTCAAGTTAGAGACTTACGTTCAACACAGGGTGTATATGGTGCATATTTCTCCAAGTCCAATTACTATTGGAGTAAGCATATCCGTAACAAGACATTCCTGGGCGCGCATCCGATTCTGGAGGTTCTGCTTGTGAGTTGTAGCATATTCACAAACCTCAATGGATTATGAAGCCGGGTCATGCGCAGATCACCCTCTTGACTTCTATGCTATGTTTCCTCAACCCTTACACTCGAATGGGAGGCACGGAGCTCATCTACAACCTTTTCCGAGAGTGTCGTACTGGTGCAGAATACAACGGCTCAGATTTGTGCATCGTCAATCCAGGATCATTTTCACATACTTGGCCAGTGATTCAATCGATTTTGGTGGCAATGATGGTGAAAGCCGTTTTAACTGTCATAACATTTGGTATCAAACTACCTGCTGGCATTTTTATCCCTACTCTGGGTGTTGGAGCATGCGCTGGTCGAATTATAGGCATTGGGATGCAATGGCTTCAAATAACGTATCCAGATATTGCGTTATTCAGAACATGCAAGGGGGATACTGATTGTAAGTTAAAACTACCTTATCAAAATTTATATTCACATATGTCGGTCCCAGGTGTCATTCCTGGCCTTTATGCTATGGTCGGAGCTGCGGCTACTTTGTCAGGTGTCACGGTAAGTTTTATTTCTACGTTTTAACATAGATTTCTAAACTCGGTTGAAGCGGACAACGGTTTCTTTGGCAGTGATTATGTTTGAGTTAACGGACACATTGACATATGCGGTGCCTGTCATGCTGTCTGTTCTGGTGGCTAAGACTGTCGCAGATGCTCTGGAGCCAAAAGGCATCTATGACCTTGTCATCGAACTGAATCAATTGCCTTATCTTGATGCTAAACATGGATATCTGTGGGGAAACACCCAGATCAGTGACGTGGTGAGTAACTCATTGTGATTTAAGAAAATGTATCAACTTGTCATAGACTTCACAAGATGTTGAAGTCATCAGATTGGATCGGAGAAATACAGTCAAAAGTTTGAGAGATTTACTCTTCCAACATTCAGCTTCCAGCGTCGATGATGGATTCCCAATCCTGCGTAGAGACGTAAATGATGAGGGTATGCGAATGGTAGGCTACATTGGTGTTAACGAGCTGGAACATGCCCTAAGTTTGTTAATTGTGTGCGTTCAAGTCGCCATCCCTGACTCCTAGTAAATTTTATAGGTCTCGTGGATGATGACAATGATGAGGAAGTTCACTTCCACGCGACGTGCTATCACGGCTTGACTTCATCTATCTCTTCGCTGCAAGAAGCCGGTCAAACCTCGGCAGCGTTAAATCCGTACGACTTCAGTCCTTATATGGACCAGGTAAGCCACCAAGTTGATCACACTTGATGTCCCTTCGATCTCACCCTATGAATGTGACGTCTTAATTTTAAGGCGCCTCCTACCATGGTGAATAATTCTCCCATGGAGTTTCTGCATCAAGTTTTCGTAAAGCTCGGAGCACGATACGTTATCATAACAGACGCCGATGGCTTGTGTCAGTCTATCCATGGTCAATCTTGTTGTTCTAATTCTAATGAAAAGTTCAATGGTATAGATAAAGGTGTCATTGATAAGAAAACGTGGCTTGCATTCCTGAGTGACCTCAAGGAGAAATCATGATTTTTCTCAGCAAGTCCTTAAAACGATTAGTACAGCCCACCGTATATAAGTATGGACACAGCATTTATCTTTGATGCTTCCAGCACGTTATTATCATTATTTCGGAGTTTTTTTGTCTTCCAGTGCCACTGGCATATTACACCTGGGCTATATTACAATCCTCACAGATCATTTTGTAACTCTTGTTTAAATAAAATTATGCTATCCGATGACAGGCATCTGGCAGTAAGCTGACCGCAAGGTCCAAGAGAACCTTGTGCGGTTAAAGCGCTGAAGCCTTGGAAACTTAGAGGCAAAGTCGTTCCAACTACGTCTCACACGATGCAGCGGTGATGATATGCGCTAGGAAAGGTTGGGTTGGGGTCAGCATAGCTGACTCAGCACGCAAGCAAGATGAGCCGCGGGTGGGCGGGAACTCTTAGCTTACGATTCGCACATATCATGAAACTGCATGAGTGATCCTTGGTCTCTGTATGGACAATGTATGTATGCCAGGTGTCTCTAGATGTGGCCTGTTTGGCTGGGAATATGAGAATGTAGTCTAAGGTTTAAGAAATTGGTGTACGGAAATGATTGTGTGTAATTAAAGTAAAACAGGTAACTTGTTTGATTGTAGCTTGTAACTGGATGTTGGGATTAGGTGATTGTATATGTGTAGCTATATTCCCGGCGTGGGTGGGTGGGTACAAGAAGCAGAAAAGAAAGGAGAAATGAATGTAAGAGCTGAAGCGCTCGTGTTCGACGTGAGAGGACAAGTCAGAGGATTGATGCTCAGCTTGTCGCGTAGTTGGACGCTGTGACCGGTAGATCCCGGCTGCGCTGGGATACCGGTAACTTAGCTAATTACTTGATACTTGCAGGTTGCGACTATGTACATATATTTGGTTAGATAAGTGTAGGCCAAACAAGTCGCCACTTTATAACTGTATCATTCCTGAACAACTTCAATTAGCTGTTAATTATGAGTGCAGGATTGGGAGTCCCCGTCAAGCTGCTGCACGAGTCGCTAGGTCACATTATAACTGTCGAACTGAAAACAGGACAGCTTTATCGAGGAAAACTTGCAGAAGGTGTGCGATCATACTTCTTAGACAGCCAAATCGCTCAACTGACCACAACAATTTTTTTTCTTTGTGTGTCTAATATCACTTTGATCATTGTGATTTACGCGCATACAGCGGAAGATAATCTAAACATCTCTCTAAAAGATATCACCGTGACTGGGCGCGACGGACGGGTATCACAACTCGATCAAGTGTATATACGGGGAAGTATGATTCGTTTCTTCATCGTTCCCGATATGTTGCAGAATGCACCCATGTAAGTTATTCCTTATACGAATTGTCTGGTTGAGAGCTTTTCATCTGTGCTCATACACTGTCATTTAATAGGTTCAAGCGAGTAGGACCAAATGCGATGAGGGGGCGTGGTATTGGTACTGCCAGAGGGCGTGCAACAATCATGAGGGGTTTGTCTTTCTTTTTTCACTCCTATGATTTCCCCTAACAAAACAAATTGTTTTTCTAACATTTTATTTTTTTACCGATATTATTTTCATCATTAGCCAATGGTGCGGAGTGCATGCACCATCTCAGTCTCCATTATAAACTGATTGATGTTGCAACGTTATACAGCCCGACGTGGACGTGGGGTTGCACCTCCAGCACGAGGAATCAGACGTTAGCGAGGGGAATTCGTCTGACATTGGAGGATCCATCATCAAAGGAGGATATCTCTTATCGCCACCCTCTGAGAAAGATCGTAAAAGAATGGCGCCCCCGAAATATCTCGATTCAGCAAGCCAGGACAGCTCTCATTTTTTGGTGTATTGCGTTATTCATGTAACATTTCGTAAATAATGATTGTATGACAATTGTGTTGGTAGGCATGAGCTTTCACCTGCCGTGTAGGTTTGCAAAAGAATAAAATGGTTGGGGTAAACTTTTCTTCATAAGGAAGGTGGAAAGGTCGACGATAGATGTAGTTAAAAGAAAGCCTGGGACTCGTTACATTGGTTATATGATGATGAACCAGTTGATGAAGATTAAGCTGATGTCTAAATTCTCCAGAATACGGCGTTCCTCCGAATTGTGATGTGAATTGCGAGTTCTGTGGCCGAAGAATGGGTGCTAACAACTCGAGAGCTAAGTCCATTCAGAAATCAGAAACTCTGCCTTTGAAACTCCAGTCTCCTCCTGGGTCTGCACTCCAGCGTTTGACGGGTTCTCGCTTCGGGCCTCCATGCTCACCCGTGCTGGGATTGATTTCTCCTTCGAATTCGGGCTTTATTGAAATACGTGTGTCTGGATGAATAGTGGGGTCGGCTTGATCGTTGGATGGCGCAAGTGGTGTCTGTGCTTTCCGCAAAAGTTCTTCTAACTCACGCTGCTCCCTACGAGGAAGCGGTGGCGGCTTTGGGCGGTTCATTGAAACCCTCCGAACAAAAGCTCGAACGACGACCGATCGCAGTGGTGTGGTCAGGAGAGACATATTGATTGTCATCAGGTCACATGTCCGTTAGGGGATTTACCTAAGAAACATTTACTATTAGAATCGAACTGTGAGGATGTCCTCCACTAACCCTCAGAAAAAGAAAAAGGAAAGAGCTTGCGATGGTTGTAGGCGCCGAAAGACCAAGTGTGATGGACCTTGGATGCAACAGAACATCTGTACAAACTGCATTCAGACTCACAACACATGTACATATGTGTGAGTGCTCTGTCTGTCCGTCTTCAGGCTTAAGCTTTACCTCTAATACTTATAGCGAGGCTTCAAAGCCCCGTGGCCCCTCCAAGGCGTAGGTTTTTCTCGCATACCGTCTCATCTATATCTATCTTACTCCAATTATCAAGTTATATTACAGGTTTAGAAGACAGGCTAGAGGCGCTCGAAACTCTGCTCCAGCAGGTCAGGTTCATGCTCTATAATTTTCTTGCCCTATTTGAATGCCTCTGTTAGATATGTCCAGATACGGATTTCTCTGAGGAGTTGGGACCTCCAGTTGTCCGTGGATCGTGGAAGGCTCACCTTGAACCGACAATTACATCTAGCACCGCCCCGACACCCATCTCGGTCCCTTTTCAATCTCAACCTAAAGACGTTCCAACTTCGAATTCTCTTTCTCCACGTACAACCCATCTCACGTTTCCGCGTTCGAGAAGATCACGAACAAAAACCGAAGCGATTTCGGCTTCGTGTCCTGGTGGTTATTATCTCTCTGATGACTCGACCACAGATGCTTCTTCGTCGTCTTCAGATACAGAAAAAATGTTTGTAACCTCCTCCCATGGCAGAACGAAGATCACCCTTCTTGCTAACGAACCCGATGGTGACACGCCGGATGAAAGCGTCGTTTGCTTTCATAGTAGAAGTAGCACTGCAGGTCTTCTCGAGGACACCTGGAAATTCAAGCACATGCACATACGAGGAACAGATCCATCGGTTTCTACCTCCCCAGATAATCTCACTTTAGCGCAGTCAAGACGGCCCCAGTTCTGGCGAACCCCACGAGTAGGTCCCTCAAGGCCAATCTCTTTGATACGCATCTCAATACCTTATTTCTCAGTGGGAAGTTTTATGTCAGAATAAGTTGGTTGATACACCTTCGCTTCTTCCAAATCTCCTGCTATATTTTCCGCCAACAGACCTTGCAGACACTCTATTCAATTTATATTTCGCAAGGTCCAATTCTGTCTTTCCTTTGCTTCACCGCCCCACTTTTGAACAACAGTGGCGTGAGGGTCTACATCATCGTAATATCTGGTTTGCCTGTGTTTGCGTATGCCTTTTTGCTGTGGCCAGTCGATGGTGCAACGATGAGCGTGTCTTACCAGAGGGTTCAAAACGGGAGAATGGGGAACTGGATTGGCGAAAAGCAGGTCGTCAGTATTTTGAAATAGGAGTAGGTCTGTCTAATACTCTATCTTCATCTCCTTGAAGTGCCTGCCATTGATTTGTCCTTCCAGAAATTCATCGCGCCCGGAGGAATATATTCCAACCCGCGAGCTTGTTTGAAGTGCAAACCTTCTCAGTGCGCAGCTCCATTTCATTGTTCATATTTACACATATGACCCTTTCTTGTAGCTTTTGAGCATGTATCTAAGAGGCACGAATGCATTCCCCGTAGCCTGGCTGGTTGTCAGTGTGGGGATCCGCAAAGCCCAGGACATAGGTGCCCACCGCAAGAAGATTTATCGAACTGACCCTAATGCTGACGATGAACTCTGGAAACGAGCATTTTGGCATCTCGTCGCATTTGACCGCATCGGTAGTATGAATTTAGGACGGGCTTGTGGCATATCGGAGGAAGAGTTTGTTTTTCTCTCTACTAACAATCTTCCTATTAAAACTTGCGTCTAGTTTTGATCTGGATTTACCTCTGGAAGTTGATGATGAATATTGGAAAGGACGCCAGGACACCGAAAAAATATTTGAACAGCCTCCTGGCGTTCCCTCTCGAATTGCTGCATTCAATCATTTCATTAAGCTCACGCAGATAATGGCTTTTACGATGCGAACTATGGTGTGTCTGGCTGGTCTACGTTAGAACTGTCTCTCATTACTTTGAAGTATGCCATTGACAAATCCAATATTTACTGTGGGACAATTCCAATGGGTAAGGAGACACTTGTACGACAACTGTCGTCGGCCATGGAGAAATGGCTAGAAAGCATTCCAGAGCATTGTAAGCTGTGAATCACATTTGACTTTTCTGCAAGTTTTGCTGACAGGCGTAGTGAAATGGAGGGACAACATGAATAATCCTGAGCTATCTATCCAATCCGCCATGCTCTTCATCTCCTATTATCTTACCCTGATGCTCATTCATCGTCCCCTCATTACTACGTCCCCACCTTCCCCATCCACCACGCCCCACAAGCCATATTCATCCGAGCTCTCACATCCTGTGTTATCTGATGCTAATCCCGCCATTCTTATCTGCACTGATGCTGCTCGTTCTTGTGCGCATATTATCGGAGTCCAGTTACGAGATGGCTTGAACAATTGCCACACCCCCACCGTTATCAATGTCGCGTATATTTGTGCTGGATTACTTTCATATAGAATATGGAATTTGAAGGTTCAAGAGAAAGCCCAGCGACGTGATTGTCCACAGGATATCAAGGCACCTATTACTCAAAGAATTGATGATTATATGGCGGATGCACATATGTTTATGAGGATTTTGGAACAGGCACAGCCTCGTTGGGATGTTGTGGATTCTATGCTGTGAGCTTTGTACCTTTCTCTTTGTCTGGCGGCCACATTGTTTAATCGGATCCTTTTTCTCAGAGAAGAATTAAGTGCATCATTACCTGGGACCCAATCTCAAAGCCAGAGTTCTCCAGACGCTCTCCAATCTAGCAATGCATCACATCTTTGGCCAATTTCTGGCGGCCATCCATGTCCATCCATTCATGCTAGTTATTCAATGGACAATCAATCCAGGCAATCGTCTACAGCACCGCGGCTTAAATACAATCAACATGTAGCGGATTTTCGCTCGCCCTCAGGCACCGAACATTTGGCCCGCCTACAACTATCTCAAATTTTACCTCATCCACCCAATACAAGCGAGTCACTTTTGCATTCACATAATTCGGACGCCAACCATAACCAGCCTCCAGTACCTATTAGTAGTAGGCCGCGCTCCCGTTCTGCCACAGCACTACTGCCTCCTTATATCCCCAAAGAACATGCCTTATCTTATACTACCAAGACTTTGCGGCGGACCTCATTCTCGAACTTACAGGCAAGGGAGAGCCATGACGGTCACGACGGTCACCAACATACAGGCGTTGTATACCCATCATCATTATCAACACAGGCGGGATCTTCCTTCTCGATAGGCCGGTCGGCAGTGAAGTATCATGATCATGATCTCAACATGCACTTCGATGACGAAGGGTATCATCCATCTAGCCATGACCACCACAACCTACACCAGATGTCTAGTTATGCCATCCAGAAACCTCTTTTGAATATCTATGACAAGAGAGTCTATAACAGGTATTCCATCCCTCTATCTTTATTTGGCCAATTTGATCAAACACCTTCCTGTGACGGATTCATAGGTTGGACCGGGAATGCTTGCAAGCCCATGCTATGGAACCAGATAGATCTACCACTCACCAGGAGTGGTCTGCTACGTCTGTTATGCCACTTGATCCATATCTTCTATGTGATCCGCCTTATGACGGTCGTCAGGAGTACTCTCACCCTCAAAGTCTCTACCATATCCCTTATAATTTCTAGTTTCTTCTATCCAGGATGTATGGAACCCCCTTATTCATCATATCTAATTGTGTCAACTATGAAGATATCACTACACATTTCCTTTGAATAACCTGGGGAAGCTTGACGCTACTTACAAATTATCGTGTTATACACCCAACATGGCTTTAGATCTATCAGCTTAATCTCAAGTGAAGTTGAATCGACCAGGTCGACGGTATTATGTGTTTGAATAGAAATACAGGTTGTAACATAAATGAGGACGAAAGGCTATCATACCACTGTAGAAGCGAGATCAGTCAAAATAGAACGCATGAGCAGAAGGCGGGACATACGAAGGACTGCATTTATACAGCCATCATTTTCTGGATCGTTCGTAATCTGTGCGTATTTTCCAAATACGACCTTACCGCCAGCTGTGACAAGCCCAAGTTCGGAGACATTGACCTCAATGACGGTGCCTTTTGTCATGACACCCAGTTGTGTGTACATAGGGGACTGTGGGTTTTTTTTTACACCTAAGATCTGTAGCTGGAAAGTAGCTTTGAGATCGGCTACAGCGTACATAAGTAAAGAGAATCCAATTGAAACCGACGGACTCACGATGCGTAACGTTTGCTCTCTTATAGCGCAGAGCCATTGGTCTGACGAATCTTTCCAACTTCACAGGTTTTCTCGTGAAGCTTTCTCCCACAAATGTGGCTTTAGTAACCATACGTTTCCAAGCCTTGCTTTTACTTTTGCCAGTCTTCATGACTTTGAACATCTCATCCTCTGCGATACCTCGGACCTTGGGTAAGGGAACAGCATATTTTGCAGCTTTGTCCTTCCGTTTCTGTTTGATAGCACTTGAAAGGGCTTTAGCGTCTTTTTGGCCTTCACGATCTAGCAAATATGTCGGGAGAGCACCGTCAGGTATTGTTCCAGCGTCTGGTTGCTTGACATTGCGCTCATCATGGGCCTTGAGAGTCTTTTTCATTTGAATTTTCTCCGCATGTCGTTTAGCATGGAGTAGCTTGGCCTTGATACCAAAGGCCTTTTGGGCTATAGCAGATGATTTATGCATGGAACGCGCATCTCGCTTCCGTCTGGAGGGAAATAATTGTATGAGAGAAGATTAAAGGATAAGATAAGTGTAGACCATACTTCCGTTCAAAGTAATCCAACCGCCGACCATGACGTTTAATATGTTCTTCGATATACTCGTTCTAAGAGATGTTGAGATGGATTGTCACTGAATAAACGTTGATATAGATACCTGAGGCTGTAATACAAACCGAGATGAGCACGATTTGATTATAACTGCAGAAGGGTACTTGCCATGATGGGAGAAAAGAAAAGGACCTGAACCAAATAAACGGCAACAGTAGCGAAGGGGGAACGAGCACGTGGTTCTGCATCTCGTTCCTTGAATTATGTGGCAGCAGCAGCAAGACCACAGCAACCCATATGCTGGCCCTTCCTCATATTATCCACCGCAACAGCAAGAACCGCTTCAGTTTTATGCACAAAACCAAGACTACTACTCGAATACGCGTTCAAGTTTAGATGGCCATCTTCAGGGATCAATGTCCCAACAGCCGGCAAGCTTTGGCGGTAACATCCAGTCACAAGGCGGGTGGTGGACAGCGTTAGGTACAGGAGGTATAGAGGGCGAGCCACCATTACTTGAAGGTGAGCTCAGTATTTTATTTACAACGTTACCTCTAAGGTTAACTTCATCCAGAACTTGGTATCAATTTTAACCACATACGTGCCAAAACCCTCACAGTGCTCAACCCGCTCCGTCGTGTTGACGAGCACATAATGGATGATGCCGACCTGGCGGGTCCAATTTTCTTTATTTTTTGCTTTGGGATCTCTCTCCTCTTTGTTAGTCTGGATAACTATTTATATTGCTTGATCTGACCTACGTGTTCGCGCAGTCCGGCAAGTCAAATTTCAATTATATATACGGCGTTGGTCTCTTTGGGTCGGCATCGCTTTATACTCTCCTCAATCTTATGTCTGAGCAAGGTATCGATGCATACCGCGTCGCGTCAGTACTAGGCTATTGCCTGCTGCCCATGGTTGGTGTTGGCACAGTCAGCGTCCTGGTAGCTCTAGAGTCCGTACAAATCTCTCTCTCATCTCCTCATGCTTATTTCCCAAACAGCGGATCATTCGGATATTTGCTCTCTTTCTTATCCATATTATGGTGCACCTATTCAGCTTCTGGGATTTTCGTAGCAGTGCTTCGTATGTCGGATCAGCGGCTGCTTATTGCTTATCCAATCGGCCTACTGTATGGATGTTTTGCTCTCCTTAGCATATTCAATGGACGATCTGGAGATAAATGAGTTATACTGTACCATTTATTCAGAGCTATGCTACATAAAATCATAATTTACAATCAAAAAGGCAATGTGATAAGTAAGATGTTGTGTTTAGATTCGGGAGTAAGCTAATGATTGGGGTCGTCCGATTTCTGGCTCCTATTGTTAAGTTGTCGGCTATACAGCTTTAATAAAAATTCCATTATTTCTTCTAATGGGCCAGTGGCATACTCGTGGAGGTATTGCGGCAGTGAATCCTCTAGATTAAAGCCAGCCTTTTTCATGAAAAATGGGTGCATCACATCAGGCGTTGCTTCTCCAAGCTGCCGCATCGTAAGGCGCTCAATATGTCGGTTTCTCGGATGGTATATGAGTTCTGGCTTCTTGGATAGGCCTTGAGATATTGAGGGTTCTGCGACAACCTTACTGGATGGAAATTGGACTGGGGATGCTGGCATTGAGATAGGTGAGAGAAATTCTCGAGTGGAGGTAGGCGATCTGCCTTGCTCAAGCCATCCAAACCGAGTAGATGAAGGCCCAGAAGTAGAAAGATTGGATACACTGCTAGAAGGAACATTGGGAGACTTTGGTGAATCGAATAGAGAAAGCGGCTCGGGGACCTTTTTCCTGAGAGAACCTGAAGCCATTGTTGTTGTAGAAGCGTTGCCTGTTCGCCAGACCTCCGTTAACCGGACCTGGTCCATCTCCCGGGTAAGGTTTTTACGTAGGACTGTCAACCAGGAGTAAAGAGACATATTCAAGGTGATGTAGATGTCTTCGAACGCCTTCATCCCTTCGCGACGAATGAAATCACTATGGAAGTCGTAGACAAGATTCGACACCGTTTCCTGGATTGTCTCTTCACTGACCATGCTCATCGTCATTGAAGGCAAACCAACAATGATGGCCTCGGCAGCATCTTTGAACAAGGTCACGACCCACTCACGCACATCGGGGACCTCCGATTCGCTAGGAGGGTTTGGATGACCGACTTGACTGTATTTCGAAATGGTCATGGAGGCAAACGAAAGAAGTAGATCTCGTTTAGTAGTAGACGATTCAAAGCCAACAAAGCGATTCAATCGGGCATGAACGTCGCGACTGACGAATTGTGCAATTTCGACATCATCCAAAGTGCGAGGGAAAACAATCAATCGCAGTAGATCCAGACGGAGACTCATGTGCTGTCGGATCATGTATGACAATCCTGCCTCTGCTTCTCGGAGTCGATTACGGGCAGAATCTATCATGGCCTCAGCGATGGTGGATAATGCATTCTCAGGCTTTGGGTTGCGGGTAACACGGAAAGTTTGAGATTCTCTGAATGCGCCCTGTCGCTGAGCATCCAAGTTGGCCTTGAATTTGTTGATGTAGGACAGAAGCTTTGGGACTGTGCCCACCGCTACAACAGCAACAACCTCGGGACTGGTGATTGTGAATGATAACTGCAGAGGTCGAGATCCGCCGTCAACATCTGCATGTGTCATGGACCAATCGTCGAATATTTCAACTTCTAAAGGTTCGGTGCTGAATGTACACAAATTTGTGAGACACAAAAGAAGCACACAGAGCTGAGTCTTACCAATAGTGTAGCAACTGCTGGTGATCCGATTCAAGGACAGCAACCAGTGCTCCACTGGTTAGTCTTAGTTCCAACATTCTGCTCCTTCCACTATGGTCGGATAGTCCACCCTCAGATCTCCTGATTGTTTGGAACACACATGAAGGAACACGGGCATGGCCGGATAAATTCCCGGATGCTATGACTGACAGATTTCCAATAAAAATGAAGAGTTCTTTGAAATCTCCTGCTAACTTGGTGCGAAACACAGTCTGCTGAAGCTCCAAATCTATCGTGGAAATTGACTGCCCAAGATCGACATGGAGTTTGATGCGCCGTATCCGAAGCAGTATCACAGTAGAAAGTCCTCCTAAGGCTTGGCCATCGATAGGGCTGTACGTGGTAGGTCGGAGAGCGTTTGCAGATTCTGGTGGTGAATGATTGTTAAAGATCGGTATGCGGTCCAGCCATACAGCCTTGAAGCATAGAACATCTTGCAAACGGGAAAAACGCACTCCCCCAAGCAATTCCGTATCCAGGACGACTGAGATCGAACTAACACTATTTTCAATGTTCGATTTTGTTTTGGCGCAATTGACGGAAAAACCTAAATTTCGTGCATCTAATTTGACGCAATCCTCGCTCAAAAATCCATGCTTCAAACCAACAGTCCATCCACTGATGCTTCCCGAGAAAGAGAAGTTTCTTGCACCAGGCGAGACATTTACGACAAATCCACCGCTCTCCCAGTATAGGCCGGCGACCACGTTTACATCAGGTTGACAGGTCAGCTCCAGCTTTGAGCGATCAATGCGAAGGCTGAAGCATATCTGCATGCTAGAAGTAGATTCCATCTTTTCTTCCTTCGGTGGTGAAGGGATACTCAACGAATGAGGCGTCAAGACAGCTGGTCGTGAACGAGAGCTGACTTTGCGCATACGGGTTTCCACATGGTTAATAAGCTCATTAAGGAAAGGAAGCAAAGTAGGTCGCAGCGTATTTTGGCTAGAGTGCACCGTGCTTTTGAACAAAAGGATAGATGGTTCATGATCAGTGGCTTTCATGCGTTTCTGCGAAGCTGGCGTGGCGCGATATTCTGCCCAGACAGAGACCATGGGCAGATTGAAAACTTCTGCACCGAGACCCAAGACCTGTTCGTCTGAAAGCTCAAGCAAGGTATTCAGTGTTAAAGATTTGAAGAGACTGCTAGCAGTCCCACTGTAAAGCCGTACTTTGCCACTAAGGAATGTCAGGTTAGCAAAAATGTTGGAAGTTGGAATTGCCGTATAATGCTTCTCAAGCGATGGCTTAGTTGTGGTTGGCGTTCGAGGCACATTAGTAGATAATCGTTCCACACGTTCTTTTCCTTGCCGATAGACGTCAATCAAAGCGAAGACATAGTTCGGTATGGTCGAATCGAGGTCAAGTATGAACCCGCTGACGTTTGCCCCGACCCAGATCTTTCGCGCCGTTCCTATACTGGACGTCCGTAGCTGAGCCTTCATTTCCGGATACACGAGTCGGTTACGTGTTTGATGTCTATCTGCAATAAAATCTTCTGGAACAGATTGTCTGAAACTAGCGAAATATCAGCCAAATTCACTGGAAGCTTGGAGCTTTGGCCTACCGAGAGATAAATTGGAATGAGAGGCGTTGCATAACAGCTTTGCCAGTTTCTCCACGGTGTGTACCAAATTCGATGGATTTTATAGATAATAAAAATGCGCCGACTGCGGAAGAGTCCTGGCTTTTACTCTTCGTACGAGGAAGTTCAAGATCTTCGTCATGTGTAAGCGGAAACGCAACTCCAACGCCCTGGATTGATATCGTGATGATACAACCACTGATCCATGACGATTGCTCCAGTTCAGTGTCCCCGGCATTGGCGTCAAATGTTCTCAAAATGCTGTGCGTTTTCTCCTTGAATGCTGCGACTTCTAGCGACCGTTGTTCTTGCCGTTCAAGCATCTCAGCCTGAGACGATCATGAGATATTTGACCTGGGAAGAGAATATAGGAGTTATTACCTGTAAGTTGTCGATAAAGTCACCAATCTCTCCCATTGAGCTGGGTTGCATAACTGCGTGTATTTTGCTTATGGAAATTTGAAGGTTCTTTTCAAAGAGCGGCTCCTTGTTTACAGCGCTGATGTTGAAGTCGATGATCACGAATGCAGACCCATGGTTTCGGTTGAACGCTGTGGTTTGACGTCTATTCCCTCGAGGTGCAAGAGATAAAGCCAAGTCCGACAGCCCTATCTCCCATGCCCATTCTTTGGTATTACTGATCCCCCCATTGATATCTTGACATTCGAGATAGACAGTGGAAGAGAGGCCTTCAAGACCAATACGAAACCCTCGCATTTTCACATACCCGCCATATTTGAGTGCCATCTGCCTTTTCAACCTCGGCTTCTCTGCGGGTGTGCGTTTACGGCGAGTCTTTTGCATCAATGCCACAAGGTCGTTGAAATCTTGTCCAAATTTCTGTTGTACGGCTAACAAGGTATCCCAGTGTGATGGTTTCACTTTGAGTTCGATAGCTTCAAATAAAACCAGTGTGTGAACATCATAACCGTCAGAGCGACCTGCTAGAGACAGCGGGGGAAGGACTAGCTTCACTCGAGGATTCGGGGATAGATCTTGAGAATTAGCATTAGCAGAGACATTGAGAATCATGGAAGATATTTGCAGGCCAAAGGTATGTTTAGATCCTGCAAGTAGGGTATTCGAGGAATGAAAGTAAGTCACTATATTGTTGCTTTCCCAAGAAACCCATGTGCCATGCATAACTTGCAAAACAATCTCCAGATGGTTGATCTGAACGTGAAACTGTATGACGGGGCTTTGCCGAGATTGGCTGGAAGGGGTGGGGGACGGTGGCGTAATAGATTTTCCCTTGTATTCAGAAAGCAAAGTGTTCATTGCTGCCTCCATACCTGGAAGATAATCGGCTCTCCATTCCTCAATGAAGCGATATAATCGAAGTGCACTACGTGGAACATGTAGCCGCAAGCCAGCAAGCATAAACGTCAATTTCAAGTTGGCCTTTGATGCAGTTTCTGGTCGTGAGACAACACTTGCTCGACCGTTTGTGAAGGTAAGGCTTGCAAGGATGTCAAGGTCGCTTTCTTTCGCGGGATCAGCCGGCGAACGAGCTTGCAGGTATATTTCTTTGAACAGGGTGCTATGGTTCATCGATGGGTGCCTTTGAGTTTGAGAGGTAAGCAACGAGGAAGCTATTTGTAGACCGCGCATGCCAACTACAAGGACAAGATTTTCGGCCGCTGCCTGTGCACGAAGACGATGAATGAGAACGATGAATTCGACGTGCGAGAACTTGGCAGAGTGATTCGAAGGTCTTTCCAGAAGATCCCGAACAATTTGAGGTGATTTGTCTTGCAGGCCAGAAGAACATTGCCGTTTGACACGAAGAATGTATTGTGTGAAATGCATTAAGTGTGGAAGAACGATGAGCGTAGCTTCACCCAATGATACGACGACGACGATCTTCTGAACAGCCCGAGACGATTTAGCACGCAGCGATGTCTGAGACGCACTTGTCGGATCCTTGACAGAGGACTGAACAAGATCAAACAATTTGATGTAGGTTTTGAAGACAACATCATTGAAATGAACCTCGCTCGATGGTCCACCCATCGGGTCGAGTACAACGAAAGCGCTCTTCGTAACGCACAAAGAAGATGAATCCAGCAGTGCACTTCCTGATTGCATTGAATTTGTAGCAATGTGTTGGGATGGTTTGAAGAAAAGTGCTTCTAGCGATGTTAAATGATCATCACTGCAAGCGTCTTGGTCGAGCAATGCTAAACGCGCCTCCACTAAGGACATCAATTCGTCCGCCGAGACGGTTTCAATATCAATAGCATGCCAGCAGAAGTTGCCCGGATCTTCGATGCCCCAAACGCAGTCACGCAGGTGGTAGAAAAACTTGAACTTCAGCTCCGTGCGAAGTAAATGCGGAATTCCTGTTTGGACAAGATAAGAGGGCTGAATTGTTGAGAGAGGGTCGATGACGGGCTTTTGCCCAGAGGCCATCAGGATGCCACGAACAATGGCTCTCTTCGTCATAACGTCATGAATTTTCAGCCTTTGTATTAAACGCACGACTTGCGTTCCTGCAGAAACGAGAGCGATTAAGGTCGTTGTTATCAGCTCAGGTCCACGATGACCAATCTGGATCAGAAATTCAGCAAGAGTTGCTGAAAGGCTGCGGCGAGAAAGCTGGATTGTAAGGGACGTTAAAATGACTTGAAATATGGTTGAATCAGGAAGTGCAGAAGTGAGCGTCCGCTTGTCAATAGACGTGTCAAGAGCCGCGATAAATTTGTCAATTGAAGCCTTGAAACTATTGGATTCTGGCGTCAAGCAGCCGACCACATGGGCCCCACTAATGCGGAAGTTGGCAACAGCAGTGATGTCGAGATTCGAAGGAATATTGATAGATTCCATCGCCTTACAGACATTGGGGTGACCGTCCGACATAGCAACGTGCTGCAAGATAAAAACCGATGCATGCGGCAAACTGACGTCGAAAGCAACTGATTTCGGAATGTTCTTGGCAGAAATTTCTTCGATACATTTTTGCAGGAAGAAATCGATGCACATTCCAGGATCAGCCTTCTGCATGCAAGGTTTAGAGTCGTAAGTGATTAATGTGGATATCGATGCTTACAATTTTTTTAACATCTTCTTCAAAATAAGTGGAGGCTGGAAGAACGAGAGGTGTGATGGTGATCAACATATCCTGCTGACATATGAACCTGAATGTCGTGAGTTCTGCATCTTTGGATATTCCGTCAAGATATGTGAACGCCGGATGGTTGGTGGGAGTCTGCATACTGTCTTTGTTTCTTTCATAGAACCTGAACGGCGTGACATCCTTAAGACATATATAGCAGACGCGTTAGAAGGATATTGCTTATAGTAGGAATAATATTACCCGCGTCAATGTAAACGCCGTGCCTTCTAACCCAGAACAGTTAGCCGCATAATGTCTCGTGAGCGGCGAATAGAAAGACAGGAGAGAGCTAGTGGTTTTTATGTTTGTAGAGTCTGTGAAGAAATTAGATGACTGGAGCTGTGTCAGAAATGAGTCACTTGCCCCCAATATCAGACCATTCGTCTCCAGAAGAGCTGCCATCCGTTAGATCTGCGTTGTCGGACTCATCTCCACTTGACATTGTCATGTTGTCATCTTCACAAACCTCCGGTACAGGCGTCGAGGCGCGTGTCTTCCTGTAAGATGGATTAAAGATTATGCTCATCTATACAAGAGTCACTTACGCGAGCCTTGCATCGCGATCAGCTTCCGATACTCCTGCCTCGTCTTCTGTATCAGATAGATTTGCCCGCCTGGATATCCGCCATGGGGAGGATCGCGTTGGGGGTTGTCGTTCCTGATGCGCTGAATTGATTTTAGTTACGAAAGTAGGAAGGGAGGGTTGAGGAAGATAAAGGTCGTTTTTGTGGGAAGTTTTGTCTGGATAATTCTTTTAGATACATGCATATGCAGCACGTCAACCTGATGCACACGCACCTGGGGAGTCAACTCTGCTTCGATGTCCAAGTTGATCAAACATCCGTTTTGCTCGCCCAGTGAGCCTATCCTGCTCTTCCACGAAGGCTAACTGAGCTCGAGTCGCTAGGCGATGTCCTTTCGGAGCCGAATAAATATCCAAATAAGCATCGAAGATGACTTCAGCCGCCTCCAGCCATACTTTTCGCTCGGTAGACGCAGTTAAAAGAACCTTGCTAGATATGTGCGGAACTTTGATGCTCGTTACTCGACGGTAATGATGAGCTCCGAGATCATTGCTGTCGACTTTGAGTCCCTGGTCGAGACGGACTACTATTGCAGCAAGCCCTGCCTTCCATGTCACATCCACAGCCCTGACCGTGATTTTGTAAAAGGTCACTGATAATCGGTGAATTCAACTTCAATCAAGACATCTGAAATTTGTACCAACCATCGAGATCAGGTGGCGAAAGATATTCAGCTGCTGGAGAGTTCACCAGATCTACGAAGTTCAAGCGTAAAGAATTGCCGGCTGCCAGGAGTGCTTTCGCCTCAGGTGCGGACATTGAGGCTTTGACATTCCCAACAACGATTTCCCAGATACACGCATACGTCAAAGTCCTTGGCTGAGGGCCGAACAGACGATTGGCCGTAATATCAATTCCTTGAGGATGCCATGAGGATTGAAATTGACAACAATTTTCAATGATGAAACAAACCATCAATCTTGAGCACTTCCTCCGGGATCAAATTGTCGGAGTTGTGAGCTGATATTTTCAGAGGATGGCCATTCCTGAAACTCCCGGTGATGACATCCAAGTTCAATGACATCTCTAGATAGAACATAAGTGACATTTAACGTTATGAAGGCGAAGAACTCACCCATATAATAATCATGCATTCGGAACTGAAATTGTACTTCCGGAACTGTATAGGCAAAACAATCCTTCGCTGGTCTATGATTGAAAGTTTGAGACTCGGTGGTGTTCCACATTGCATGGCCCATCAAGCCCATTGGAGTCAATACAGTGACTCGTTGGGCATGCAGAGACAACTGAGCCTGGAGCATATTGCTCTAAGCATGATGTGAGCAATTATATCTGAATACAACGACATCAACAGACCTTTCCTTGACGGTATTTCAGACAGATCGGGTCACCAGGAGGCAGGTTCTGCTTTGGCTTCTCCAGATATTCATACAGGGTTTGAAAGTGCGTAAATGAACCAAGATAGTTATCCCTCAGAACCATGAAATATCGAATAGACCACCCAAATGCTTTGAAGACAGCATTGCGAAGCTAATTTTTGATCAGAAAACCATGTGACATTTAAATTAAAGCAACTCACCTCGAAATCCAGCTTAAGTTGTTCCACGTTTTCTTCCTCCCGAACTTCAGCAAAGTAAAGATAGGAGCCACTGATGTTCAGAGACTCTGTGTGAAATAGAGTTATGCCTTGTTTTGGAGCATGTAAAGCATGGGTACTCCAGCGAGGTAACAAGAAGTCAACCACCACATCTGGTCCTACAACAGAAAACGGGACGGATGTCAACTCTGGAGTAAATACATTCAACGGAATCTCGGTAACGATCTTCAAAAGAGGCCCTCGAAGAATAATCAAAGCTTCAAGAATAGGATATCAAAATCCATCATATCAGCAACTAGGATTAATCTTACCATTTTCATCTTTTATAAGCGGTTTGTCGACGATGTTCTGGTCGTTGGCATATTGATTTATCTCGAAGTGGTGCAGTTCGATTTTTACAGAATAGATGGTCGGTATAAACTTTTGGTATTCGACAGGAGGTCCAGAGGCCCAATCCTTTCCCAGGTCGATGAACATATCGATATGATCCCGCAGCAGGTAAAGAATAGGCTGCCGCAGAAATGCAGTGATCGACCATGTGCGTTCGGCGTTCCAGAGGAGCGGAGAAGGCAGTTCGCCACGAATCTGATATTATGTCAATGAGAGATTGTAGAATGATTAGCAACTTACTCGGCAGGATTCAGCATTTATCAAGCGGATGTCATCCAAGCTTGAGGTAAGTGAGACGGCATCTAAATGAATCTCGAATGTCGATTCATACCCGGAGGGCTCTGAGGTCATAGGCATAATGTAGTTGATTGAAGACCGATCGCCAGCGACGAGGTTTATTGAGGCAAATTCTCGCTTTCGAGGCCGATGTGGAATCTCCGCCAATCCGTCCCATTGCCAATCCTAATGAACGCGTCAAATCCTATTGCGGAAAAAATTCTACCTGAATACCTTGGATGCCTCACGAAACGGAATATGTAATGTAGTTTCATGACGTAGTTCAATAAACATTTGAAGGCTTGTCCAAGTCCTCTTGTCTCCAGGCAAAGGCTTAGGATCGACTTCCATATTCTGATAGGTGGTTGGGAAAAACGCCTTCTGTATCTCAGCCCTAGAAAATGGTTAACATAGCCAACAAGCGGATACATAGAGGTTACCTTTGACGATCTGCCCACGGTCCGTAGCGTAGAAAACCACCATTTATTATAACATCGAAACCCCATTCCGGGTCTGCTTCTCCATTACCGACAGCACTTTCAGCAAGTTGCGTTGCGGCAGGAACTTCTCCAACAACGTCAGCATAATATGTCAATTCGAGACTAGGAGCCTCAAGAATCTTCCGCTCAACGGCATATTCGAACCTGAAAAAGTCAATTCCTATGGGTGTATCATCATCTACTACTTTTTTGGGCTGGGTACGACCAGGCGTCGTTGATTTGTTCGATTGCTGAGCGAGCCTTTGACCACGTCGAGTTGAGAAATAGTCAAATGTAAGTCCGTAAAGTTTCATCTGGCGCCATAACTTGGTAAATGGTCGGTAAGGTTGATAAGGATATGGCTTTCGAAGAATGGCATGCCTAACACACAAAAAATCAATCATTCTGATGAAAGGTCTCATTATAAGGACGAACTGCTGAATTCGGCCGTGGACAACTCCGCCGAGCGTCGCCATGGGATCAACAAAGTCATCGTTCTGCACTAAATGAATCTGCGGATTGTGGAACTTCAGTGCAAGAACCTGCTTATAAAGGTCGTGAGGTGATCTAGACTGTTGGATCATAAGCACAAAGGTAGGGAGGAAAGGAAGTCAACAACAAACTGGAACAATTCCATAGGTCCCCAAGGCATTGCGAAATTCTGCAACGAGTAAATTGGGTGTTGAAGGATTGCCCAAGATTATGGCTCCAGTTTGAATGTCAATGCCAAGAGGCAGCATATCTTTTGGATCGAGGTATGGTAATTGTTGCCGGAACCACTCCAACGCCGTTTTAACAAAGGCTGGAATTCGTAGGGATTCTCTTGCAATATGAGGATGGTAGAAAGGTGAGGTACTGTCTGTAGACGACATGTGGGCTAATGAGGCAAACCGAATGAATTGATGACCCACCTTGGCGTGTATACCGGCCAAAAATGCCATGAGAGCTTGAACGAGAGGTGGGCCGAGTTGCCTTTTCCATTTGAGCTATAATGTTGTCGTATGCCGCTGTTCTGTTGTACAAAAACCACTCTACACCTTGGAAAGAGAGCTGAATACGACAAGACCACAAGCGGCCGGAATGCTTAGCTAACAGGACCGTCAGATATTCGCATTGAAAGGTGATTAGGCATTTACATTCCTCTCCACGGGCAGAATTAATCTCCTCTTCAGAGGTAGGCCTTCGAATCCAGTACCTCCATTGAATTTGGCCTTTGACAATCTTCATGGTTTGATTGCTCGAGTGGTAACGAACATCTTTGAGAAGAATTCTCCCAGCGAGAAGGGAGAAATGGATAGATCCTGTCGCAAGTTTTGGCATGGGTTCCACTAGAAGAATTTACATGACTCACCAATTTCAACCCATACGCTTGAGGCTTCTTGATTCCAGTACAGAATACGGATGACTTGGCCGATGATGAATGCAATGAAACGATTCCAGTAGAAAAAGTATAATGTCAAAGACACAACGATACAGATACATGTTACAAGAAGTAGGTCGAACTTCATGACTTCAGCGTTGTGTGACTGTATTTCAGGAGGTGTCAGTTCGTTTACTGAGCATAAGCCACGCTGAGCGTATGTAGTGTCGATCTAGTGTGAGGCACGACTACTTAGCGCGTTGTCTAGAAATATATTAAAATTTTGGCATATATGACACGGTCACATGCTGGTGCGGGCGAAAAGCACGAGGGCCGTGGGAAACCAGGCAAAATAGATATCCTGGACTTACGTAACATATGCCTTCTCACTTAGCATGCTTGCTGCAGTATCCAAAGAGCGGCGAGGGAATCCCTTGAAAAGATTGGCCTGCCACTCAACTGTGACATGTTCGGCGCGGGCTGCTGCTTATGGAAAGTGCATTGTGGCAACATACGCAGACGTCACGAAAGATGCTTGCAAAGACGAATTCCTCTTATTCAAGCGTTGTCTCTATAATGCAGTATGTTTCCTTTTTAGATCACGCTGTTGTCTGTGTTCATCGATTGATAGATGAAAAACACCCAGTGACCGTTACCGTAGAATCTCAAAATTGTCCGCTGCTTCCCAAACCACAAGTTATGAATAGAAATAATAGTATCCATAAAGATACATAAATAAAACTCCTTCGATACCAACTCAGCCCTCCTAGTCCCGTGTATTCATTGCGCCAGGAACCGTTGGCTCCCGACCACCGTCCGCAGGTGGTCCCGTAGATGTCCCTGCGCCTCCAGCAACTCTGATCTGTCTACTTGCTCGCATTAGCATTCTCATACCAGCGGGAAGAGGCCATGGTGTGGTATTAGGAAGAGGAAGCACTGGGTCGATACTGGTTGACCGTGGAGGAGGGGGAGGGTGTCGAAAATGTCTCATGATGGCTGTAACTCGGAAGTCAACAACGATTGGCACTGCATTCTTGGGCGACATCGTTTTTGATGATAGATTTGGTGAGAAAGGGGCCGAATTTGAGGACGTATCCAGAGATGATTGAAAAAATGGAATCGAAAGTGTCGATGGCGCATGTGCCGAGGGTAGAAGGATGTCTTCTGGACCTTCTCCCTCGCTGTTGTAGTACACAGATGTTTCATAAGCGATGGTGATGAGCAATAATTGAAGGATGAGGATGAGTAGGTCAAGAGTAAGCAGCTGGAACTTTGAGGGAAGGTATGCTATCAGGAAGCAAGGTTGGCATACAAATGAGTAAAGTCAAGTTTTGACGTACACATCCCGATGAAATCAAGAATAATGACCCTCCCTTCAGCAGGCCCACGAAAGGAATGGGTCCACAGACTTGGCAAATTGAAGAATAGAGCCATTGTGAAGAAGAAACGCAGTGACCTGCTTGAATCGAGCTCTCTAGGTTTTGAGCATTGGAACTGGGAAACCGTCCTGAAAACATAGATCCATATCGAAGGAGCCAAGAAGAACGACAGCGTATGCAATTGATACAAAAGCGTGTCGAGCTGAATAGCTCACATCAATTTGGGATTGTCTCGAGAATGCGAAACAGACGTACAGAGTGGATGATGTGTTGCCTCTGGACATAGTAGCGTTTGGGCATGTCATGTATTGAGCTTATCCAAGAAGATTTGAACGCGAACTCGTTCTTCCAGAGTAAGTAACTTGGACTCTAATCATGACATGCGGCCCATAGCTCGCACCTGTTTTGTGGCTGTGCCCAAATTATATCTTGAGGAATTGCAAATTCAAATTTGAACGCGTTCCAATCATGTGTATCAATGCTAAAATAATACCAATCAAAATGCAAAACAAAAGATACTATAGCCTGTACCTGAAGATGTCGTCTTTCGAGTTCATTATGGATACATATAAAGGGAACAAACATTTCCTTGTGCCCTTGGGCCTTTCTTTTGTTGGTCAAAAAATCTTAGCATGCAATTCATTTTCATGGTTCAAATTGATAATTTTTTCGGCGACAATTTCGTTGCGAGTCCGCGGGTCACCACCACCATTCAATTCATGCATATGATCCTCAGTAAAAACGAACGTCTGATTAAAGTCATATAATTGTCATGGTTTGTGACATCACATGACTAAATTACCAAAATTTTGACTGTAGCACGACGTCGGACTACGAACTTGATGTGGATTTTGAACATAAATCCCATGTTTTTAAGATGGCTCTAATTGGATTTCTGAGTCTCATAACAGTCATATTCTGGTCAGTCACGGTTAATCCTTACATATACAGAATGTTGAAGTTTTCGCAGCTAGGATATAATAAGTCTCAACTTGAATAGACAGTTTAGTTTATTGATATGTACCTGCGCACCATACCGTAACGGTAGTCGGCCGTAGGCATATGGCTGTACATTTTGGTGTTCGAGCCTTTCACGGTACGGGTACCATACCATAACGGTTCGGCCGTATACTGTAAAAATACGGTTTGGCAGGTAGCTGTTGTTGATGCTGAGCACCAAAAAATGGTCAAAATTTTAATCTGAGGTCGGATTTAGCTTCTTTAGGATAATCCGACCCCAATCATGACATTACTAAGCAAATCCTACTAGTATTCAGACGAGCCATATAGCAGCTGTAAATTTACGGCCGTATTCTTGACATCCCAAAGGTCTCATGGTACGGTACCCATACCATAACGGTTTGGCCATATACCATAGCCTACGGTGACAGCGCGCAGCCCTAATAATAACTAGGTATCAATTAGTTAGGAAATATAATGTAAGTAAGAAACCACTCACGTTTCAACTTGAATAGAAAGTTGAGACATGTTCGAAAAATCCGTCACTGTAATGTTGACGTGATTATGTAATGATAAAATATTTGATGAAGGATAAAATAAACAATATATGACAAAAATGAGATAAAGACTCGTATATTTCAACACTCCCCCTTGAGTTTAATGAGTTTGTGTTGTCTTGTGTATGCATTGTGACCACGTGACTCCAGACCGTTTATAACGGATTGGTAAGGCAAAATATGTGCTTGTACTTGGACCACACAGACTCTTGTGTAACCAGATACTCCCCCTCGGTTTTATCGCGTGGTACACAGATTTTATCAGGTGGCCATAGTCATTAAATCTTGGTTAGACCCAGCTTCGCGACGAAAACTTCGAATTTCAGCCTTGCGAGCGCCTTTGTGAAAATATCGGATAAGTTTTCATCTGTTGGTATAAAAAATTTCCGTTTTTGACAGCTTTGCGAATGAAGTGATACTGAAGGTCAATATGCTTGGTATGGGAATGGTATTTTTTATCCTTTGCGAGTGCAATTGCTCCCTGGTTGTCACAGTTAATCTGTTAGGGCAACTGCAGAATGACTTAGTCGAGATCTAGCAGGGGATCCTAAACATATATATAAACATAAATACGACAGGAAGCGCACCTAGCAGGGGATCCTAAAAGAAAAGAATAAGGCCCTGCTAAGGTGGGATGCATGTCTATATACCAAAAATCGGAGTCGAAATAATAAAATGATGAAAAAGATGGGGAATGGTGAAAAGGTGATAGGAATGCTATGTCACGTGACCATCAGACTCCGGTATCGGAGCCACGAGTGAACTCCATCTTGGGCTAGCGACAATGAGGGGGAATATACAGAGGTGACGGAGAAATATTGGAGGAAATGTCGGATGAAGCGGAGCATCCCCTAACATCCACCCCTCTTCAAGGCAGTGACGACCTGACACTGAACAGAAAGGAATGGAGCAGAAGCTGACCATACAGATGTGACGAGCAGCACCAGGGTGCCAAACATTATCCCAAGGCTCCCAGGAGTTGTGTTCAACACCGAAATCCTCCCACTTGACCAAGTAACGAAGCTTCCGGTTGACCATTCGACTGTCCAAGATTTCCTCTACCA
>Ga0193742_1000444_pt1 | contig 28071 bp, 34 predicted proteins | sample L2c1metaG_FD_165511 | JGI IMG/M metagenome (GOLD analysis project Ga0193742, IMG submission 165511) | Soil microbial communities from a riparian zone of the East river system, Colorado, United States - L2c1 | ecosystem: Environmental > Terrestrial > Soil > Riparian zone | place: USA: East River... | reverse complement strand
CCCTTCAGACCATGAAGTCTATGGGAAATGTCAGGTCTAATGCTATCTATAATCCTAATGAAATTCGCAATCCTCCACCGCCGAACCTGGAAGATAGTGAGCGAGACAGCGAGATTGAACAGTACATTCGAGGTGAGCAAAGAAAGTCTGTTTAACGGCGGGGTACAGATATTTTATTATCGCATTCTATTCCTTCCTTCAGCAAAATATGAGTATAAGAAGTTCTTCAACAAGTCAGCGCTAGTGGCGTCAAAGCTCGGTCCTTCGCGATCGGCGTCGTTAGCCCCTCCTCGTTCTGCCTCTTTACCCCAGCCTGCCCCTTTACCCCAGCCTGCCCCTTTACCTCACTCGAGTGCTCATGCAGCAAAGCCTCATGTTCCTGCACCTGCTGCCTCAAGATCATCGCACACGGCACCTCCGAAACCCCCTCAGGTATTACCAACGGCGCAGCCACCTCAGCCTTCAGGGGGCATCTGGGATGATATCAATTCACTCAATAGCAATAGCCAGAACTCTTCATTACCTCTCCAATACCAGCAGCCTACATATTCTCAAAGCAACCACTCTATGCAGTTGCCGACTGTCAGCAGTGCCATGGGTGCTAACGGTTACCCCGTTGGGGTCACCCCATCTGGTACAGGCTTGAACCCATATCAACCCAGTGAAATCAGAATGAATCCTTTCTCTCAAGACCAATCTCAATCACCCTTCGCGGCGACGTCACCTTTTTCTGCAACGCTGACGATAAGCTCTCCACCTTTCGGACAACAACCATTCAGTCCTGTATCCCAATCTTCTGCACCATTGGTTCGCCACCCAGACACACAGGCATACATCCACCCGCAAGCGCAGACTTCAATGCAGATACGGATTCCATCAAGTCAAGGTTTCATGTCTGCGTCTCCAAGTCAGCCATTTCCTTCAGCGCCCGCAGGTCAATCACAGTTCCTGCCTCAGAATCATGGTTTTATCCAGCAACAATACATATCACATAGCCCTCAGCAGATGCAGTCATCGTCTTCCCCACAATTCATGTACCCTAGCCCTGCATCGGCCCAGCCACAGATCGGTGGTCATAACGTATCGGGTCATAGCCAATTTTTAGGAATGACTACAATGCAGATGCAGCAGCAGCAAATTCAACAACAACAGCAAATGCAGCAGCAGCAGCAACAACTAATACATCAACAGCATCAACAACAACTAGGCCAGAACCACTACTCGTCAATGCAACCGCAAACGATGTCAGGCCAAGTCAATGGCGTTTATGGTCTTTATCCCCAGGGCGGCTTTCCGCCCCAAACCGGTGGGCAATGGGGTACGATGTGATTTCTGAACGTCATTTTCATTACCCTCACCTGCATACTTGTTATTGGACGGGATAAGTTGGATTAAAATACTTCATTTATGTTTCATTCATTTTTTTGGGACTCTCAGGGCGTGCGCATCGATGTCATGTTGTATCTAGTGCTTTTTCAAAATATAGTTTTCTGCTTTCGATATCCATCCTATCTGAATTTTCGTCGATCGATTTCACTTCAAACTTACGCTGAGTTTAATGAAGCCTCCTCCTGGTGACAGCTCCAGTGAGAGAATGTGTCAGTATGAACCTCGAGTATGGATCACGGCTTACTCCCAAATTCTCAGTAGAATGATGTGTACATCAGGTGTACCAAGTACTAAACTTTGCTTGCTTCATAAAAAGTACCATTAAAAAATCTAATGACAGCCTGGACAAAATCTCTTTTGACGCGTATTTCAGCAGCCGATGGATACATTGACTAGATAAGCAAATATGTCACTAACCGTGAATGCATGACGGCGTATTTTCCTTTCAAGTACGTGAGCCAAGTACGGTGATAAAATGATACATCCTCTATCCCTGGCAGCCATACTCAAGGCTGTACAAGTGAAGCTCAGTACATAGAGATACTTACCTCGAAGAAACTTTCTTTAATCATCATCGTCATCGTCATCATCGTCAACCTAATGAATGTCCATGAAAAACCACACAGACAAGAAATATTTCATATAGAAAGCTTACCACCATCTTCCCCCTTGCTTTTGTTGCAGCCGCCCTGGAAGACCTGCCCGCTGGCGCAAAAGTCAACTGTTTTTGTTTCGCCGCTGGTGCCGCCTTCTTTGCAGGAGTCTTCTTCGTTGTTGGTTGGCTGTTGACAAGGAGGACCTGAGCTCTCTTGTGCATATATTTATATTTAGAGATGAAAACGTACCTCAAAACAGCAGCCCGAGTGGTACGTTTAGTAGGCTTCGGCGGTTCTTCCTCCTCTTCCTCGTCGTCATCATCATCCAGCTCGATAACCTCATCCGAGTCACTCTGGAATTCATAACTCGCTAGTGAACACCTGCGGTAAAACGATAGAACAGGCAATCAATACCTGGACCTTCTTCCCTCTTCCTTTGGCAGGTGCTTTCCTTGCAGGAGCCTTTGCTTTCGCCGGAGCCTTCGCTGCAGCTGCTTTCCTCGCAGGAGCCTTTTTCTTTGGTGGAGGTTCATCCGAATTAAGTTCCTCGAAATCGGAATCGCCTGCGCCAACGTCCATAGCCATAGAATCATCCGACTGAACAGATTCAACTGCCTTTGCTTTTCCCTATAAATACGAAGAGCAACCAATTTGAGACAGAGCAGCAAACGAACGGACTGTGGACGAACCTTGCCCTTGGCAGATTTCTTCATCTTTGTATTTTCGACGTACTCTTTTTCCTGTTGTTCTTTAGCTTTCACCAGCTGGGCAAGAAGAGGAAATATTTAGAGGGGAAGAGGAATTCACCAAAAAATGGAGAACAAACCAGATCTTCCAGCTCATTTTCATCAACATCTAGTTCTTCGTTAGTTTGGACGTTCTTCATCAGCGACTTCAACGCTTGAGTGACATGGCTATCATCAATTAATAAAGTCAGTTGTTGCGAAGGAAAGACGGACATTAAGTAAAAAAAAATACGTCGAAATAGCATGAATATCATCCTTGTCCACAAACATCTGAATTGCATCAGACATTCCACTCTCGCCCAACAATTGTAATTCCTGCGCGGCTAGATACTCCTTTACCAAGGTCCCCACTCGCACTCTGGCCAATTTTTCTGAAATGGTCAGGTCTGGATCATCGATACTCAGCTCTGGTTGGTCGATGGCTACTTTGGCAGAGCGACTAGCAGACTGCTTTGACCGGTGGAAGACGAGTAGATCGCGAGGGTTGGCGATGCGGCCCTGAAATTCTTGTCCGAAGCGGATTGGATTGGAGGTTTCTGTAACGCCCGTTGTGTCCACCTATAAAGGCAATATATATAAGTTTGCCTAGAGATTTTAAAGGAAAGGGAGGTACCTTGAGTCGGACAAGAGGCAGCATTCGAGGCAATTCTAGTTCGCCGTCTTCTACTGCTTTCGCATTACGTTCCTCCCAGAGTTGATTGGCTTGTTCGATGAGAGCGTTGACCTGACAAAAAGGTAACCTTTTAGCCCACATCAAATAAGACTGAGAACAACTTACTTTGCCTTTCAAGAATTTCGTAATCGCCATTTGATCATTCAAGTCTAGCCCCACTTCATCGGCAACTTCATTGAGAACAACCTCTTCAATAACGAAGGGTCGTACTGTTCGAAGCGGTAAAGGCGTCAACTGAAACTCTTTGCCTTGAATCTGCAATAAGGCGACATGTCTAAATGCCATTAGATATATTCTTGCGGTTGAATCATAGCAGAGTGTTCACTTTTCAATGGCTTCGCCATCTGCGAGGGAAGTGGCGACAGAAGATCCAGGTTGGGTAATATAGTAGGATTTCCCTGCTACTGGTTCAGGGATGATGCGACAATCATGCTCATGGCCCCATACAACTAAATTGATGCTATCGTCAAACAAGCCTTCGGGAACAAACTCCTGTGGTCCATGTTTGACCCTGAAGAAGTTGAGAAACCTTGATACCTCTCGAAGAAAAAGAAGATTAGTCGACTTCACCTATTTTGATGCAGGAGCATCATATTGAACCATTGGTCTTTATCTTTAGGCATGAACATGCGAACACGATTGCTCCTCAGTTCAAAATGCATCCGTTGGTCTTTGACATTCCCAATTCCATACATCCCTAGGCGGGTTTTGCCTTTTCGAAGAAGAACAGGTCGGACGGCGATGCCTGTTGTATGGGCGTCAGCGTCAGAGAGCGGCAAGTCAATCTTCCCCATATAATTTACTAAGCCGGAAACTGAAAGGACATCGAGTGCACATAAAGCCCCTTCCTGTACGTAATAAGTCACGGCGCTGGGTTGAAGAACAACTGATTTAACTCACAGCTCCGGCACCTTGAGGATCATCGTGATTCCCGTGAATTGAGAATACAGGAATACCAACATTAAAATTGGGATCCTCATAGTTGATGGCCGGAAAGCTGCGTTTGGTTAACAAAGAAATGGCGTTGCATAACGGAGTTTGATGGGACGTACGAGAAACCTGCCGCCTGCCCTTCTTGGGGATCACTCATTAACTCGATTTCCACAGGTTTTTCGCCCAAGGTGAATTCGCGCAAGAGGGCTGTGACTTTGTAGAGGCAATCTCGAGATGGTTTGTTTTCATGGAACAAGTCTCCAGCCAAAAGGATAAAATCAACCTTGAAGCAGAGAAGTGTCAATTATATTTTACTTTTACAGGAACATACATGGGCCATACATCATTCTTGACCGCCAATTGCAATATTTCCTTGAATGTGTTTATAGAATCTTGACCTCTTATTGGATCTCGTTCCATATAACCAATATGATTGTCTGTCGCGAGTAGTATTCGTATTGTGTCATCGTTGTCTTTAAGAATTGTCCAGTCAGTTGCAGCCCACGAAATTTTACAGGGCGTAAAAGTGTAAAAACGAACATCCTAATTCAACGTTGTTTATACGCGGTGGAGGCGTTCCTTCGTCTGATTCAGACATTATATTGGCAGCACTGGTGGTTGTGGTCAAGTTCCAAGTCACACAAGCCACGGCCACTGCAAGAGAAATGCGACGCGCCTGACCGGTTATCATTTATATAGGTCGGCACGTGAGGTTTCTCGTTATAACCTTTTTTTTCAACTACCTTCGGTGCCATCGAAATGCGTTTCATTCATATAGGTTTGTTCACTCATAAGACGATCGCTCGTTGCCCACTTCGAACATCGACATCTGGCAGCTCTACGCAAGAAAGCTTCAGAGTTGTATACTCGCAGTTCTGACAACCACTGAGATCTCAATCGAGGGAGTAGAAAGTTATGGGACACGCAAGAATAAATTGGTGCAGTAAAGCAGGACACCGGTGCGATATCGAAAGGTGAGACTCAGAGCGGTGGTACAGTGAACACATAAATAAACCTGGACCAACACCTTCAAAACCAAATCGCTCAACCCACCACCCTGGAGGTTGCAGAAACGGAATCAAACGAAATCGTCAATAGAACCGAGTAGCAGCGAAGATCCGTAGTCCACTAAGGACGTGCTGTGTGGTTTCACCTATTCCTCCGTAATGGTCTAACCTCGGTTGAAACTGCACAATTTTGTAGCAGAGTCTACGACCATGCCATCCGCACAGGTGACATCAAATGTGTTAAGCATCGCTTGAGACCAAACATCATAGTTAAGAGGACTGCGAGCATCAGTACTCTGTTCGGCATGTACGAACTTTCCTGTGGCGGTTCTGTGGGTTGCGGTCTTGTTGCACACGTCCCTCAGGTTAATTCCATTCAAATAACGCCCAAAGACGTTTTTGGTGGCTGTCAAGTCGCAAGGACTATCGGAAGGAAGAGAAATGCGCCATGATGGGAATGCAAGTCTCAAATCTCGTTGCAGACGTTTGATTGGACGGTCCGTGGCATCTCTGTACCATGCTTTAGACTCACAAGAATTTCCTTGATATAGTTAAGCATAAATTTGAAAAAATGTTGGGTAAGATGAGGTCATACCAAGTCCGGAAGACAGAAATATATTATCATCAGGGCAAGTTTTCTGTGACTTGCCGTGAATCTGAATGTAAGAGCATGATGACGAGGGGCAGACGCCTTGCCTTTCAGAAATTGCGAGGTTGGCATCAAAAAACGGTTCCAGCTATGATGTCCCAAGTCATTTACAGGTCAAGCTATCAGGAAAAAATAATTACAATGTTGTGTGCAGGATCGGTTTTATAGAATTCTTGTGAAGCACTGACGGGAGGAATACATTTCGAGTCTTCGAGAAACGCAGTCCGATTGCGTCCCGCAACGAAAAGGCTTTGTGAGCCTGTGGATTCGAAGAGGAAGGCGGCCTGTTGGGCGGTTCCACGATCGGATAGTGGATGAGGAGCAGAGAAATGGACAGCCCGCGACACGGAAGTACGCAAGCGGGGGACAACCATGAAACCCCATCCTTTGAGGTAAGTGCCTTCTTGGATGGATGCCTCGTAAAGAACACACACGTTATTGAAAGGTTCAATGGTATAAATCCCCCGCAAGGAAAGTGGGATTGCGATAGAAGAGCAGTCTCCATCAACTGATAGAAACGATTTGATGAGATTTTTCCAATCGTCCCGTTGTTCTGAGGTAGGCTGGGCAGCCTCGTATGTTGCGTTGTTGTAGTAGTCGCATGGTACGGCGAAAGGCTCGAAACAGGTTACTAATGCGTCGATCGTAGTCACGGTAGAGTCTCTGAGACAGGCAGCTGGCGATATAGCCATGAATTTGCCGTCCTTAGCGGCTGGAAGAAATGGTGTAGACTGCATAGTCAGCTGCAGCATGTGCACAAGGTTTGACCAGAAAGCCACCATTATGTCGCTGGTGATTGTTCAACGATTAGTGGTCCAGTCGGTTTTATAAAGCAAGCCGTTTTAAATTGAATGCATGGTTCTCGTAATAGTTCATTTCATCCCTGCCCTAAAAACTTTCGAGAATTCGAAGCCTGAGGTTTCTGGGGAGGCCTAGCGCTCACTTTCAGCCAATATCTGGCACCTTGCGATCTTCTGTCATGCAGCGAATATAAGGTTGGGAGAGCAATACAATTAAATATTTCAAGATCTATATTGTTATCGCGGTTCGTTGAATGTGTTAGATAGGATATCAATATGTCACGTACTATAGTCAATGTACAGCCGCAACTAATACCGCTTTGTGCCTCCCCAAGTGATAAAAAAGGATCGAAAACAAAAACACCTGACCAACCTCTCATGTATGACAAAGTAGGGAAGGTCCAGACTTAAGCTTTTGATCTGGAAGACTGGTCATTGGTCTCTTTTCTTCTAGCAATACGAAATAATAGTGTTCGACAGAAAATGAGGCCGCATCATGTCAGTCTATTCTCACCTTTATTAACAAGGGAAAGGGTGTGTTGCTTGAATAAGGTTAGAGGCGCATTAGCCTCAAGAATGGTAATTCAGTTCTCTCAGACTGTCCTTTTTTGACCCTGAACTGACTGACCAACAATAATTCAGTGCTTCTATTAATGTGGCGCCCATATCAGTTCCCTGTACATCGGCCAGATCCCCCTTTGACATCGGGAAAACATTCGGTTGTTCTTTGGGTGTCTTCGGGTTCTTTGCGAAGACCCAAGGATGCCAAAGACGTAGATAACATAGGCCGTTTGTAAGAAAGGTACCTTGTCTCGATACATGCAATATCTTTACAAAGAATTAATTTATCTTTCAAAGCTGTGGCGCAGTCTTCGTGAAAACATAACGAGTCCTATTTATAGGACTCCTTCTATTATTGTGACCTGCCAAGCCTAAGTTTCCGGCAACTGCCGGTTTTGTTGCGAGTTCTATTTATGGAATTCAATACACACTCTAAAAATATAAGGGGTTGGGTTGGGCTTTGGGCAGGACCCCGGGCAATAGCAGGCGCAGTGCACTCTGATACCAATCCGGACAAAATATGAGAAATTTTGCAAAACAGCCAGTGACAAATCCGGACAAAAACACCCAAAATCAGCAGCAACCCAGATCTGGTGTCCAGACAAAAAATGAGGGATTGAAATGCACCCAGATCACCCAGATCCGGACAAGATTAGGTGGCTCAGCGGTAAGTGTGTGCGTACTTTGTCAAGTGTGAGTTTGAGTGTTTGAACCTTGGCCTTGCACTTTTTATTTTGACTGTACAACTTAGAATTTACTTGTATATATTTTTTTCCGTTGCATCAATCCAAGAGAACCAACTAGAAATGGATTGGTGTTGGAAAACAATATAACGACAAACTACCTGCAATTGTTCACCTTGAAAAATGGTCGAAGAAAAGTGAGTTACTGAAAATTCGGGGGGAGAAGACTAAATTTACTCTGTTTTATGTACAATGCCCTCTGTAAATGCCGAAATTGTTCTTTTCTAGCGATTTTCAGCCCTCTTCTAGATAAACCAATCCGGACAAAATTTGGCCAAAAACAATTCAGTTACCGTATTCGGACAAATTTTCAAAGAAAAATGGAACCCAGGTGCAATCCGGACAAAAATCTCATTTCAGTATCAGGGTGCGCCTGCTATTGCCCTCTTTGGGCCCGAACAAATGAATACAAATTCTACTTTTCGCAAATCTGATGAAAATGCTTACTTGAGAAGACATGTCTTATTTCTTTCTTAGTTCCCGCAACATTTTATTGACGTGTAGATGGTACAGTGTTCTATGTATTTGTGTAAAAAAATTTGAGTTTTTCCGCCTTAGGATTCGCTTTTTGGCTTTACAAGGTACCTTGCTTCAAGTTAGCAGTAGGAAATTGTGGAATCAATACACTTTTTTCGTGTTTTGTCTCGTTATATTTCATGGTTATTTTTATTCTATAGTCTGAAACATACAAGGCTCGTAGAACTAGAATTAATTTATAATTTGTGCCCACTAGCTAAGGATGGCACAGCGAGCCCCCCGCAGCTGGCGGTCCTTGAAACCCATTCTCATAATTTAATGCATAACGCCGGTTATGGATGCACTAATATTAGTATTTATGCAAGACGAGATATTGTGACTGTGTGATGTCACGCTGACTTGATCAGGCTGCCTAAGCGTCAACGTTTCGGACTCTGTCTTCCGCAGACGGATCCTGATGCCTGAAGCTTGAAGCTTCTCAGCTGGATGAGGTTGAGAGAGGCCTCTGGACTATCATATCCGATTCAGACACGCTCCAGCTGCTCACATAAATGACGGACATTCTGTCCTCTGGTTCACATCATCCTCTTCATCAGACTTAATCTCCACAATCTCCCCTGCCTTCACAGCCTGATCATGCATCACCTTCGCTACAATCTCGTCATCATTTTCCATCTTGAGTTCCATTCCGCCGACCTCCGGTTCAGCATCTCTTCCAACGAGAGTGGGGTGGTGGATCTGTTGACATCAATGGGACCGAGAGCTCGGTGATCTGGCAGGCATGGGAAGACGAGTTTGAGAGAAGTAAGGGGTGGTGCTGGAATGCCGTTGACTGCTTTTCATAATTTCGCATTGATTTCGCGGAGGTTCTGGTAAGAGATCGCGCAGATATATTGCACAGATTAGATAAAAATGTTCGTTCTGGTAAGGCAATAATCGGCCCAATTGAAAGTCTATGCAATTTGCGTTTTTCCCGCAAACCAAGGTTGCATTTGGTCCAAAAGTGATGCATTATTAGAATTATGCATCCAATGATGACTGGGGGTGAGAGCAGCGAGCAAGTAGCAGGTCAGAACCGGATTTGGGCGGCTCTAAGGCCAGCCCAAACGGTCTAATTTTTCTCTGAGTAGGTTGTACAGGTTAAAGTACATAGAAAGAAGAGGTCGTGGGTGCGTGGGCAGTCAAAAAGGAACGGGTCCCTGAACGCTTGCACCTAAAAGCGACAACAAACCGAGGGATCGTGAAAAAAGGGTGATGTACGACACGCGAAGTGAACCTTACGTAGGAGAGACAATGAACAGAGGCATATTTTCACAAACTCGTGCCTGCCTTGGCACATGGATAGGAGCATGTGGAAAGCTTGAGACGTTTCGCACTATCAGTGGCAATCACCCTTTCTATGCGCACGTGACAAGTTCTTGCGTGACCAGAGGCCCGGTCGTCGTTCACCCGCTGAGACTCAGATTATTTCTTCAAACCCATGATTTATGAACTGTTACAACGAGAAAGGGCGTGACGCCCTTTCTCGTTGTAACCTTTTCTCACACCAAACTTTTGATGCTATTGAAACGCGTGTCATTCACATCTATGAGCTTTGTTCAGTCATGAAGTGATTGCTCGTTACCCACTTCGAACCTCGGAATCTGACAGCTCTACAGATTGTTAACTTGAAGAAAGTTTTAATGGACAATCAGTAGAAAGACATGGTATAGACCAAAAATAGATTGGTGCAGTAAGGCAAGGACACCGGTGCGATATAGAGAGGTGAGACTCGAAGCGGTGGTATAGTGAGCACATAGATAAACCTGGACTAACATCTTCACAAACCGCATCAACCCACTAAGGACGTGCCGTGTGGCATCATCTATTTCGTCTAATCTCAGTTGAAACTGCACAATTTTGTAGCAGAGTCTACGACCATGCCATCCGCACAAGTGACATCAAATGTGTTAAGCACTGCTTGAGACCAAACATCGTAGTTGAGAGGACTGAGAGCAGCAGCACTCTGTTCGGCATGTAAGAACTCTCCCGTGGCAGTTCTGTTGGTTGCGCCCTTGTTGCACACGGACCCCAAGTCAATCCCATTCAGATAACGCCCAAAGACGTTTTTGGTGGCTGTCAAGACGCAAGGACTATCGGAAGGAAGAGAAATATGGAATGTAGATTTCAAATTTCGTTGCAGACGTTTGATTGGACGGTCCGTGGCATCTCTGTACCATGCTAGAGAAGCAGAAGAACGTGCTGGATATAGTTCAGTATAAATCTGAAAAAGTGTTGGGTAGGATGAGGTCATACCGAGTCCAGAAGACAGAAATATATCATCATCAGGGCAAGTTTTTTGTGATTTGCCGTGCATCTGAATGTAAGCGCATGATGACGAGGGGCAGACGCCTTGCCATTCAGAGATTGCGAGGTTGGCATCGAAAAACGGTTCCATCTATGATGTCCCAGGTCACTTACAGGCCAAGGTATCAGGAAAAAATAATTACAATGTTGTGTGCAGGATCGGTTTTATAGAATTCTTGTGAAGTATTGACGGGAGGGATACATTCTGAGTTTTCGAGGAACGCAGTCCGATTGCGTCCCGCAACGAAAAGGCTTTGTGAGCCTGTAGATTCGAAGAGGAAGGCGGCCTGCTGGACGGTTCCACGATCGTATACTGGATGAGGAGCAGAGAAATGGACGGTGCGCGACACGAAAGTACGCAAGTGGGGCACGATCATGAAACCCCATCCTTTGACGTAAATGCCTTCTTTGCTGGATGCCTCGTAGAGAACACACATGTTATTGAAAGGTTCAATGGTGTAAATTCCTTGCAAGGAAAGTGGGATTGGGATAGAAGAGCAATCTCCATCAACTGATAAAAGCGATTTGATAAGATGTTTCCAATCGTCCCGTTGTTCTGAAGTAGGCTGGGCAGTCTCGTACGTTGCTTTGTTGTAGTAGTCGCGTGGTACGGTGAAAGTCTCGAAACAGGTTACTAATGCGTCGGTCGTAGTAGAGTTTTTGAGACAGGAAGCTGGCGATATAGCCATGAATTTACCGTCCTCGGCACCTCGAAGAGAAGGTGTAGACCGCATAGTCAGCTGCAGCATGTGCACAAGGGTTGACCAGAAAGCCACCATATTGTCGCTGGTGATTGTTTAACGATTAGTGGTCCAGTCGGCTTTTTCGAATGCATGGTTCTCGTAAATACTGACTCAACCGTGGTCGTGACCCAGTAACTTAGCACTATTTATGTAAACTGTCATAATCATCTTTCTCTCCTTTCGTTTCTTTACTCTCACCATGGCGCCTCAAAATTCCTCAGCAAAACCTGCTTCAAAAAGCCTTGTTGTATGTTCTTGACCGCCTTCATATCCTGAAAATACTCACTTGCTCAAAAAGTTTGGCGTCGTCGTGTTCTATCTCGTGGCAGCCCTGGCGGTATGTGATACTGTCATCATTCATATCTCTCATGGTGAATTTGGTTTGTAGATGGTCCTGGCGTGCGTTCTAAACCATTCCACTCATTTAAAAAAAATTGGACCTAAATTTATCTTATCTTTTTGAAGTAACAAGTGGGTACTAAACACGACAGCAACTCCCTTATTTTTCCTTTGGATGCAACTTGCTATTGCTGTTGTTCTCTTCATCATATCGGATGCCTTGCGTATGCTACCAGATAGGCTCACTTTCGACCTGCAAACTTGCAAAGGCCTCGTACCGATGGTTTCTTTGAATGTTGTTGGTCTTAGGTTCGCTTCTTCTCTGTCAAACAATCTTCAGCATTCTCATGTCACACTTTATCCACAGTTTCAGCAATTACACTTTGAAATACGTCGATGCATCTTTCTATCAAGTCGCTCGTGGTCTCGTCCTTCCATTCACCGTTGCTGTATCCTTCTCTGTCCTCCAATCCCGTCCCTCTCTTCGCATTCTTCTCTGTTGTACTCTCGTTACCCTTGGATTCTTCATTGGGGTCTTCCTGGATGGCACACCACTCTCCCTTGTTGGTGTGAGTTTCGGAGTAGCGAGCTCCGCCATCACCGCAATTCACTCTGTCGTCATCAAACAAAGTTTGAATGTCGTAAATGGAAGCGCCCTAGCTCTTTCATGGTACACCAACCTACTCAGTGCAGTTGTACTCGCACCTCTCCTCATCCTAGCAGGTGAAGGCCCCGACGTTCTCAAGCTTCTTTTTGGTGTTACCGAATTACTCGTTGAGCCAAATACCATGACCCCTTTACGGACTTTCATCTGGGGTTCGGCCATCACAGTCAGTCCGCAGGGAAAATGATATTACTATTCTCTTAACTTACTGAACTTTTATCAAGGGTGCTCTTGGTTTCCTAATGAGCATTGCCAGTTTGCTCTCTATTAAAGTCACTTCTCCCATCACACACATGGTATCATCTGCTGTTCGTGGCGTCGCAGGATCCCTGTTGGCAATGAGGTTGTTCCATGAGATCATCACAACGTTAGTACATGATTACCTCTCCATCTTTCTTTTCTAACGCTAATACCAATAAACGAATCTCTTGTAACTTAGTGGTCGTGCATCGTCAATCGGTACCATCCTTCTTGGCTCAATTCTTTACACATGGGTGAAACATCAAGAATCATTACCAACATCTTCTCGACGTGATACTGCTGAACGTGTGAATGACGATGTAGAACTCGGAGAAAAAGTACCACGTCCCAAGTAATCTTTTACTCAGGACTAGCAGCCTTACAAGTCTGGGCAACTGTGCCCCTAATACCCCCCGTAGGCATATCCCTGTTTTTGCTCAAATATCATTCGCTTATAAGCCGCTGCTTTTTTAGATGGACATTAGATATCCAGAATCCAGAACCCTAGACATAGATATGTAATCAAAAGAGCTGGTTCTATAAAAGATCAGGAGCTTACTCCCCATCGAGGTTCAAGTATATTCCCTAATACTAGCACATTTTTAGCTTTGCTCCCGAACTTTAATGGCAGCCATGCCATATGCAAATCTTCTATAATTCATATATTCCGGTCGATGACACTACATGCTATAAACGCAATATGCGAGTTCAGCTATAATTGATCAAATGTCCCGAGAATTTTATCTTTATTTGCATTGTTCGCATGTGCTAATCCGCCTTTGTCTATAAATAATTTAGGTGGCGGGGTGTTGTTGTACACCATCATTGATGTATATCTCTCTGTGGCACTGGTTGAGCAAGACCCCGGCCTGCTCGTTCTAAAGCCCCATCTTGCAACTCATAAGCAGGTCTGTACTTCGGAAGCTTGGTCACATCAACAGCCAGCGTCGAGTCTTGATGCTGTGATCGTACATTACTCAGAATGGAGTCTGGCAGGATCTTACTGGGCATAGTATGGGTGGTTGATATTAACGGCGAGAGTACAGTCGTCGGTGTTAGCGCGTCGGTTTCACGAGAGTTAGAATCAGCATGAGTAGTCGACACGGTACGGGAGAGGGTAGTCGAAGGTGTGATGCCGGATGAAGCTGTTAGTGGTGGTGATTCCGGTACAAGTGAGGAGGTAATAAGGAGCGCCGAGTTGGGAAAAGTGTTATATGTGGAGCCTAGTGAGGTGTATCTTATTGAGGAAGAGATGAATTTTCTTGTATATGATTAGCAGACGGGAACGTACCCCTGGTCATACAATGTGCAGTAGGGAACATCAAGGCGACGCAAGAATGCCCAAACATCGGAATAAGACCAGTTGATAATGGGGTTAATACGCTCGAACGAAGGCCATCCCGAATCAGTCATATTTCGATGAGATAAGTTAGCTGTATGAAAGAATTATGTCAATATCCTTCTTCCATCTTGTGGACAACTCACAGCAATGCGGGTCTGTCCGACGTGTCCCTATCATAATGGCAGTAATCCTAGGAAAATGATCCTTGTACATCTGCAGCGCCTGTCGCATACTCTCCTCCCCTTTGACTTTACCAACCGGTGTAGGTTGAGTCAGATAATCTGTATCATTTCCACTGTTGTTTGAGTTTGAGTTGGTCCGAGCCGCAGGTGTGGGTACACTTTCTACGTCAAGTTCCGAAGGTCTACATGAGAACAAGTCAAGATTATATTTCGTGGTTGAATCGGCGATAAACTCTTCTAGCGTAGGAAATGGCGAAGGCACAGGGATGTATACGGCGGCTATAGGTTTCATTGGTTCGCATTCTGAGAGTCTATGGGCAATAGCCCCGGCGTATAGGTGCAGCAGCACAGTGCCTAAGATGAATCATGTAAAATGTAATATTTTTTTATGGTCGGAAAGCAATAAAACTGACCACTCACAATCTTTACCTCCATTAAAGCTAAGAGAAACGTTGTCTTTCCTTCGTGAACAAAACAATTATTTTGATCGGTTCACAGATGTTGTGGTTTTATATGCTAAACCCACCCATGGGTATCCAGGCATTGATCTATAACCTCCAACGCTTCCTTGATGAGCGGTGCAAGTGATTCTTTAGTTGGATCTGCGTTGGCGAGGTTATAGACTTGATCTGCGATGATTTTACAGTCCATGGCAGTGAGAGGGACTTTGGGAGATGGATAGTGGGACCACGTGTCAACTTACGATAAGATAAAAATATCAAAAAATGATTATTTTTATCGGTTTACTTTTTTTTTGCTCGCATAACTTTCTTCTTTCAACTCCTAACGATAGCGACGGTGGGTAGGCGATCTGTGGCCTGAGAACACAGGTCTGATGAAATTTCACGTTTTGTTTGAATCTGATCGATAGATTTGAGGAACCCATGCCAGACGTTGTGCTTGTTACTGGCGGGACTGGTTTAGTCGGAAAGGGGATCGAACACATCATCAATACAGAACCTGAAGGTTCAAGGTTTGGTAAAAAGCCGAGAGAGACTTGGATCTTTGCCGGCTCTTCTGAAGGAGACCTAAGGTCTGTCCCTCTAGCCCACACCTTTCTGAACCCATGTATTAACGACTTTCCCGATTACAGAGATCCTGAACAGACGCGTCGTTTGTATGAAAAGTACAAACCTACTCATGTCATTCATCTTGCGGCACTCGGTATGCTGTGAGCTGTTCTGCCTCCGGATCGGTTGATCTAACACTTTTCATCATGCACAGTGGGAGGGCTGTTCAAGAACATGAAATACAAAGTAGGAAATTCCTTCCATCCCGCTCTTAACTGACCGTTAACATTCAATCCTTTTTTAATAACTCAGCTGACTTTCCTTCGTGATAACATCCTGATAAACGACAACGTCCTTCACGTTTCTTACGAGCAAAAAGTAACAAAAGTTATATCCTGTCTTTCTACATGTGTTTTCCCCGACAAGGTTGAATACCCTTTGGACGAAAGCAAGATCCACAGCGGACCACCTCATGAAAGTAACTTTGGATACGCTCACGCGAAACGCATGGTCGATGTACAAAATCAGTATGTACTTCGATCTTTGTCTTATCTGATCATGATAAACATGATCCTAATCTCAACAAAGTGCTTATAAGGAAGAATTCGGTTGCAACTTCACATCGGCCATTCCAACCAACGTATTCGGTCCTCATGATAACTTGTAAGTGGTACTCATTACTTGGTCTCTTATTTATTTTTCCTTCTAACTGAATGTTACTTGTTAAAGTGATTTAGAAGATTCACACGTCATCCCTGCTTTGATCCACAAATGCTACCTTGCAAAGAGTGAGGGCTTAGTACTGTGTGTCCTTCTTTGATGTGACCTGACAGAAACACACCAGAAAACAGTACCCCTTTTATTGTTTCTGGAACGGGGAAACCCCTGAGACAGTTCATCTTCTCGTATGATCTTGCCAAACTGTTCATCTGGATGTTGCGAGAGTACGATGATATTGAGCCCGTTATTCTATCTGGTCAGTTCTGCCTTTCTCAGGTTATCGAATTCTGAATTTTTTTTTTTCAATCCTTTTTTATATAATTCGTTCTCAGTTGGAGAGGACGAAGAAGTAAATATCAAACAGGTCACGGACGCTATCGTCAAGGCCGTAGGATTCCAAGGAGAATATACCGTATGTGTCATTCACCCTTTTTTTTTTTTTGTCTCACAGATAGTAACAAATAACTAATACCCCTAGTTCGACACCACACGTGCGGATGGTCAATTCCGTAAACCCGCCTCGAACAAAAGGCTTTTGTCTTTGATTGGAGGGTTCCAGTTCACGCCTTTCTCAGAAGGTAAGGGATTGTTTCCTTAAATCGCTCAATCGTTGTTGATGATTCTTGGTCTTTTTTTTTCTTTTCTTCTCTGATTTATGCCATGAACAGCATTGAATCTCACTGTCAAGTGGTTCGTTGATAATTACGCCAATGCACGCACGGGCGCGCACAAACTATGATAGAACGGGTCCAAGTCGTTGTCACAAAAATAGTACTTTGAAAGTCACGATTAACGAATTTCACATCTCTTTTTTTCTTTTTTTCCTTTTTGATTGTATCAAGCCTGGTGGCTACTGCTACTCCATTAATAACTTCAAATAGTACAAACGCTATGAGATTATGTATCATTTTTGAGATGTGTAGACGGTTCAGGCCTCAAGAGTTGTCCATTATTGTTCAATGTTAAAGGAGACTAGCTAACGATAACGAAGAAAGCGTTCATCAGCATCCGACATTTTGATTAAGCTCGATGATGGACATTTAGCAGATCAGTTCTGATCTTCGACGAGGCTTGCTGCTGCCTTTAGGTCCGCCCCCACCATTTCTTGCACAAGGGAATCAAAGTCCACACGACGCTTCCATCCCAAGACGCGTTCTGCCTTGGCTGGATTTCCAAGCAAGAGGCTACGAAGAAAATAAAGGGGCCATACATGAGCCATGGAAACGTCTCAGATTAAACAATTTTCGAGAAACACATACTCCACTTCGGCAGGTCGGAAGTACGCAGGGTCGACTCTGACGACAACTTTACCGTCACTGATGTTGGTCGCATGTTCGTCTACACCACTCCCTTCCCATCTGGATCAAGGATCAGAGGACAGAAGATACGCGATAAAGGCGATTGAGACATACTTGAGCTGGATGCCAAGAGCATTGAATGACTTGTTCACGAATTCACGGACTTGGTGGGTTTCACCCGTCGCCAACACAAAGTCATCAGGGGTTGGCTGTTGGAGCATCAACCACATTCCTTCCACATAGTCCCTTGCTGAATCGGAACAAGACGACAATCGATCGATTAGTTGTGACACGCAAGATAAGGGAGCATTCACTTACCATGGCCCCAATCACGACAAGCATCGATATTTCCGAGATAAAGACACGATTGCTTGCCCAATGAAATGTCTGCAGCGGCCCTCGAAATCTTTCTAGTCACGAACGTCCTGCCTCTTCGCGGACTTTCGTGGTTGAATAAAATCCCATTGCATGCATACATGCCGTATGCTTCACGGTAGTTGACCACAATCCAGTACGCGTAGAGCTTAGCGCAGCCATAGGGAGATCTAGGGTAGAAAGGCGTGGTCTCGCTTTGTGGAGTCTCTACAACCTTCCCGTAAAGCTCGGATGTAGATGCTTGGTAGAATCTAACATGTTTCTCGAGTCCACACGTCCGGATAGCGTCGAGAAGACGGAGGGTGCCTAGCCCGTCAACATCTCCGGTGTATTCAGCCATTTCAAAGGAGACTTTGACGTGTGATTGGGCACCAAGGTTGTAAACCTCCGTCGGTTGGACCTGGGCAAGGATGTAAACAAGATTGGTGCTATCGCTGAGATCACCATAATGCAGCTTGAATTTGTTGGGGTCTGTGGTTTGGGTATCAACAACACAGTTTTTTTTTTCTCGATGGAAGAGTGAAACATACGTTCATGTTGATCTTCGTACAGATGATGCAGTCGGCCTGTGTTGAAACTTGAAGATCGACGAATGATCCCGTGAACTTGGTAGCCTTTAGCTAAGAGCAATTCTGTCCTATCAAGTTTGTTTAATGGGAGAGTTTGATTGAGCACGCGACTGGTTGGTGCTCACAAGTAGGATCCATCCTGTCCAGTGATACCTGAGAACACCAAGTTAGCGTGTCGTTTGATTCAGTTTAATCGGCTTCACCAGAAATGAGAGCTACTTTGCGGTTCTGGTACTCCTCCACGGGAGGGAGGTTGGGATTTGCAAAAGATGGAACAGTGGACATCGTGGTTAATGATCAAACAATAAAAGGTTATGATATGTGACGGGTTATCATGCTAGTTCTAACTTTTGTGATCCACAAGCAGGCCAATGTACCATGCCAGCTTTGGGGTTCAGATTGAATCGTGCGGTACATGGCCTGAATTAATCTCGATCATTTCAAATTGGCCAGATGCATGGATGAAGAAATATTCAAAACGGTGGTCAATGGCAGCTACATACCAATCTTGCCAGCTGGGAGATACAGTAGAGGATGAACGTCGAATCTAACTGACATCAATGGCTCATGGGATCGCCCTCAGGTACCGTCTGAAAAGAATCTTGGATTCTTGGCAGACTCGGACCCGACGCAGAGTTTGATTATGTTTCAAGTAGATTGATAGGTGACGTGAGATTGGAACTTAGGTAGCAGTCAAGAGGGATCCGGATACATTTTTGCTCTTGAGGCACGTCCATATTCTTGGCCCTATGACAAGCCCTCTTACATTTTGGGATCGTATGGATGTCTTGCCAAGAAAATACATTTCAAAAGGGATATTGCGAGTGGCAAATAGAATACAAGGAAGGGATCCATAGTTGCAGAAAGCGGTTCACATTGAAATCTCTCTGCCACTGGGAAAGAGGTCAGACGGATCGTGACGATATACAACCATGACGCACTTTCAAAAGTTTAATATATATATTCTCCACACAGATCCTTGACTTCATATCAAGCAACTGGCCGGGACGAGACGATATGACTGTTTTGTTAAACTAGAAGCCACCCTTCGTGGTCAAAGTCGGGCTTTTGAACCTGTGGTTGGACTTCAAACGTCACTTTTGGCAATACGCAAAGTGGAGGTGATTTCGAAATTTCTTTGCCCAGGGGTGGTGGTGGACGCAATGCAGGTCTGTCGCCTGATAATCTCATGAAATCATCTCTCTGGGTGACTTCACACCACTCTTCCTCAATCCATATCGGTAAGAGCGTTTTGCTGTCTTTTAGCAATGTCTGGAGAGTGTCGGCGCGTTGAGCGAAATAATTTTCAAGGATACTGAGCCGGTCGCTAACGAAACGGAACAGTAATTTTGTACCCGCAGTTATAGGTTGAGCTGAAAGGGCCACACCGCCGATCAGAGTGGACAGAACGATCATAACTGCTGTATATCTTGCCAAACAAGTCACTGCCAGAAAGGTGAGGGAAAAAAAAAACCGTGCAATAGTGCAATGATGACTTACGGAGAAGGACCTCGGAAAGCAATATTGTAACGATGGGATAACGAGACGCCCTACAAATGGAAGAAAGGGCCTCTGACACGATCCTAGAGGTAAAATCAGCATCGGATAGTAGTTTGATTGAATCCACTCACGCAAGCCAAATAATTGGGAAGAATACAACAAAGAAGTAGATGCGATTGAAGGTCTGTTAACGCCCCTCAGTCAAGAACAATGTGCAATACTTAAACACGGATGTTCACATCAATTGGAGTACTAGCATTGCAGCAGCTCAACAACACCTGTAGAATTCGGTTTCCGTACTGTTGATCCAATCTTTCTTCGCAGACGATTAGTGGATTGTAAGTTTGGATTGGTACAAGACCACTGACCTGTAAGGGAAACACTTACACCTGGATTCTTCACGTTTGATGTCTCGGTGCGTGCTTGCGCGATGGCCGTACACCGGTGTGGTTTTGATATCGGTCTGTTAATGGTAATCTTGAAAGACATAGTGGTCTAGTCTCAAGAAGCTCGATTCGAAGGTGAACAACGCAAGAAACGGTTCTTGATTGGCATTGGAAACAGTTTTGTAGAGTGTCTTTATTGAATTTAAATGCAAAGCCCGCAGCCGACACCAGATGATGGGACACGTTGATCATTGACGTGTTGACTTTCAGCTCGAAATACGAAATGACTAGGTTTGTAACTGTGCATGGGAAAATTGTAAAATCTCCAAGGATGAGGCGTGATATCATCTTGACTCACAATTACAAAGAACTTGGCTGCTCAATCAACCAATTTGGGAGAGAATGAGCGTCATTACATCACGTAGTCTCATGGGATAGTAAAACTGGGCAAGTGAAAAACTAACGGAAACTCGTTCCCAGAGCCACCAATTTGTCGTCGGATGGTATGCAAGCATTTGTAGACGAGAAAGAAAAAAGGAATGAGTCGTGTGAGGTTGTTGGTAGGGTCCCAGCTGCGGGTGGTTGGGTTACCTCTCCTAGCTGCGCGGCGCCCCATCCCCGATCTCATTCTAGACTGGCGTGATATTATTGAACAGTCACTTAAGAGAGTGATAAACGCTTTATAAGCCCTTTGATGATTGGAAAGAGTACGGGGTATTATATAAACGTTTGTAGACCGTATGTTCATATATGTTCATTCCGTAGGATGGAAGTCACAAAGTTTGTTGGACGGACCCAACTGCCGCATTCTAGGTCCAGACGACCAATACCAGCTTCATGGAACCAAATGTGATATTGAAACATTCCTGACTTCTGAGTAAATGAATGCTAAAACAGTGGTGTCAAAGGTTTATTATAGTGTCACAGAATGCATAGAAAGAACACACAATGTAGTCGCGCAAGTGGGGGAACGCTACTGGGCTTTTTGCGGTACAAGATACCGAGCATTTACAGCAAGTACGTGGTATCCTATTACCGTGATCATAGCGAAAATACCAAGCATATTGGCCAAATTGATAAGTGATTGGTGCGAGATCATGGAGGAACTGTTATTGGAGCATAAGCATTGTTTGAGAACTATGAAGAAAACACTAACGATTGAAAGGGTTGATAGCTGCTGGTGACTGTACGAGCTCAACCGCCGTGGCTTATTTACTATTATTTAGTCACTGGCACGGACGAGAACGGCAGGCTCAACTTTTTGGAACATTACCATACAGAACAGAATTACTCTGCCATGAAGCCTACAGTTGCAAGACATAGCGATATGCCTGGACGTGAGTTTTTTTTTTTTCAGATTCTGTGTGTAGCTATTGGCACAATGTTGACCAGTTTAAACCCTTAGCAAAGGTCTACGTGAGCAACTCTACACACTATGTAACTCGCAATGGTTAACATTCACTTTTGGTAATTTCTGTAGAACCTTTGGTGGGGTGACAAGACCGGTACGAGACAGCGAGGAGTGGTTCAATATGGTGCGTCGTCCTGATTGTGTTTCGCGTGTTTTGACAAGATTACTGACCTTTGACGACAGCGATTTCTCCCTGGCAGACCAAGGCAGCTCCTCACTGGCTGAGGAATTACCTCTTTAACGGTTACCGTCGTATTTCAGGTGAACTTTTCTTTTTCGGAATCCCATTTGCCATCGGTGTGTATCTATCTCCTCATGCATGCTTTGAGAGATTTATTTAACAAAACAAAATGAATTTACAGGTTATGCGACATACTCGTGGGCAAAGAGTTACGACGAGTATCAGAACAGCAAAGCAGCACATATTGCCTCGGGTGGACACCATGCGTAGAAAATTCATTCGAAATGGATTTGTTATAGATTCGAGATGAATGCATACCCTTCTCCAGGTGTATCCTTACAGGAACTCGTTTTGTTCCCTTTTATGAGCCTTGATATCTTCAGCAGATCGTTGCCGTCTCACGCCGCCGGACTCTGAGCCAGATGTTGTTCCTAGGTTCTGGTTGTACACAGGCAAATTCCTCAGGGGCCTTGCAGAGCGGTATGGCATCGTTGATCCATGACTCTCTCGTTAATGCTATCATCAACGGAGTCAGGAAGCTTCGACATCACCCGTCTCTAACATTGAGGCCCATGTTGTTCTTCTATAGGCTCCTTATTATGTGCTTGAGCCACGTCCATCGCGTCGGATTCAGCCTGTTACTATGTACACAAGGGTCTGTTCAGCAACTAAAGCGCACAAAGTTCTTCTGGCTAGATCATACCTATTACATATTGGATACTTGTTCCGAGATTTTTCAAGTCTGCCAGTGGGTAATTTCCTTTGGCATTCCGAGCACCTGCCTTACTCACATTCTAGTCCCAGCGTTACACTAGCAAGGTTAAAGGTTCTTGACGGATACCCCTATCATGTCTATTGAAGGGGTCTTCTTGCAACCTTGTTCAACCTCGGGCACTCACCGCCGATCGCTTGGCGAAGGATAAACGTCAGAGCTGCCTCTGTTCTATGCATAGTCCTATACTGCCAGTGTTCGATTTTTACCTGGTTCGCGGAAACGCTAAACACTAGTAGCGACTGAAAGACCCGCCGAGAAACTCATCGCAGCCTTGCGATGATAGCAATAATTAGAGGAGGCTAGCATCCAGCATCGCAAGTTTTTGACTACTCCCGATGATCAGCGTGATTTTGAGCATCAAAGCTTATTCTCGATTCTTGCAAGTAGTCAATCTTGACGGATTTAGTTGATTTCATATTATGGATACAGACGACCTTGACATCGAAAAGGAGGATATCACGCTAGTACTAGTAGTCTGGAAACATACGGGTGTGCCAGCACCTTGATGAAAAAATTGGCAACGAACGAAGTGGAAAAGACTGTTTAAAGACAAATCTATAAAAGTATGCCAAACTATGAATACATATACTAATCGTATATCAAGTCAAAAAAAAAAGTCTGCGTCTGAAAGAGGGGATATATAATGTTGTGAATATGATACAATATTGCTATTCTAGAGATGGGGAGATGCGAGGATATCGATGGTGTGGTGAGTATAGAATCTTGATCTATCACAGGGTAGCGAGCAGTACTTGGCAGAGGCGGGTTGCCAGCCCTCAGCTATAGCAGCGGCTTCATCAGATCCATCGTCTCCTATTTTGTTTCTCATGCAACTCCACAGCGGCGTAAAAAGCGCCACCAGCGATTGTTAGCACGATCCCTAGAGCATTGGCGGGAGTAATCGTCAAGTTAAAGATAAAGACTGCACAAAGGACTGTCAATACTTGTTTGACGTTAGCTAGAAGAGTGAGGAAAGGATGCAACAAGTCAGAATGTGGGAACACGGAGAAGAGAAATTTGACTTTACCTGCAACGCTCATGGCGAGAGGACCCACTCGACGGTTAGCATAGAAACTAACTACATTCAGAAAGAATGCTAGGATGCCGTTGAAGGCCAACCACATCCGAAAATTAAACGTTCCACCCTCTGGATTAGAGGAATGAAAAAGATGGACCTGCACCCTACTTAGCTCCCCTGTGAAATGGGCCAAGATAGTAGTCTGAATGAACGCCAGCGGAGATAAAAGATACAGGAGGTGTAGAGGACTTAGTGACAGCTTTGGTAAGGAAAAAGAAGAAAGTGTCGGAGCTTTGATAGAGGCGTTTGTGACATTTGTGGCTGAGATTGATGAAGGGGAATTAAAAAATTGGGAGGATAGCAGGCCAGAGAAAAAGGAAGATGACGATTGATTAGGAAAGTCGTCTGATGATAGATGATTTGAAGAGTCTGAAGAGATTGGGAGAGGAGAGGTTGGTTGTTTGACGAGGATGATATTAGTCAGGATCGTCTTGAGGGCAGCAAGGAGAGTTCCTAAAAGTGTCAAAAAGAAACCGACAGGCGTGAAATAGTAGTCGCCGTAGGTGCTAAATAGGGTGTCAATGATAAAAATAAACTTGAGTACGAATAACAGGATAACTTACGCGAAACAAACGCCAGCAACGACGGGAATCAGGGTCAACACTTTCCGCTTGCTACACCGTTTACTGAGAAGGATAAAAGAAAACCCGATCGTGAAGAAGGGCGTGGAGGCGCGCACAATTTGATGAAACTGTAAATGTGATTAAAAGTCTCAACATGTTACCTCGGACCCAGATATCGATGACAAAACTCACAGGCACTGTAACGAGCTGCAGTGATGCGTTACTGACAACGATGTTTATCGTGTACAGCATACTAAAGAGGAAGAGCACTACCAATTCTCCGGCGTTGAGATCAGGGGTAATTTTGTGAAACGGGGACCATGAAGCTTTCGGTGTCGTTGCATTCAATAGAATACCGCCTAGACCTGGGTCTTGCAGGCGAAGAAGGATAGACGTGCCAATGGTCCCACATAAAGCATGTAAAGCTGTTAATGTGTAGGGGAAAGGAAAGTGGATAAGAACGGATTTATTGTATAAAGTGAGCGAGAGATTGAGTGCAAAGTACACTGCAAGCCAAAAGGAAGGTGTGTCAAGGAAGGAAAGTGTAAGATGTGGTACCAATCGTGGTAGATGGAGGGTTTGTCGAAAGTCCTGCATCTTTTGGAAGGATGAAGAGGTTTCCAAGGGTGGTGTGCATGAAGAGTCTTCTTGCTCCTTCGAACTGTCCTGGAAGAGGGTTGAGAATGCGGGAGTACAGGGCGGGGGAATTGCGTGCTCGATGTATGCTGGCTGGCAAAGGGTGCTGAGTCGAAGCGTCCTGCTACGTAGTAGGCGTTTTTTTTCGACAACGGTTTGGTCGTTTGCTTCTGGGTGGACAGGTTCAGAGCGATCCAAGGAGGGCTCTAAAGATATATCCCTAGCACCAGTGATTGTTGAATATACATTCTTCTCCCAGTCATGAGCACTGCAGGACGGCTTTGACGAATGGGTCATGCAACCAGGAATGATAGGGCTGTGGAGCTTCTGCAGCATGGGTTGCGAGACCGTTTTCGGAGGTATTAATACAATGATATATTTAAATATAGTCGTGCTGCGGCACCGCCGCTCAGTCGGCCTGGCATATTCGACGGTTTTTAGTAGGTGTATCTAACGTATCAAGCAATCGGAAAAAGATTCAAGGCGTGTTGAAGTTTCCGGTTTCTAGTTGTTCAAGGCCTTTGAAAGGACGCGTCCTCGAAAAAGGACGATCGTTGCGCTAAATCTAAATCGGCTTGCTTCCGCCGTATAAAGTTTTTAGCCAAACTCCACCTGGCTCCACTTGGCCGTGGGGATACCTCGTAAAATAAGCAAATTGCTCAATATGTGTATTCCAAAACGATATGTCAGACCAACAATATTACGTAGGAGGATGAAAGTTCAGTTAATACTTGCCCTCAGTGGACCGTACAGCGGGTATGAATGATCTTGAATTCAGGACATGCTCTCCTGCAGCGATTTTATTGATGAGTTCGACGCGTGACAAACTGCATTCAAGGTCCCGGGATTTGAATCCCCCGCTGGTTACATACATGGTTTTTTAGAAAAGTCGAGAGGACATTCAATCCATATACATAATATAATATATCGAGCCATCGGTTCTGGATCCAGCCCAAATTTTACTATCTCGTGTGACAGAACTAAGTAAGGTATATATTTCATGACATTCGACACCAAATATAGAAGGTTTGTCTTTGGAAAAACTGTGAAAGTTATGAGAAGGGGTGAGGCCTTGAGGCCTGGCGGCGACTTATTTCCCAAAGAAGGGTCTTGCGTTGCCTTGATTACTGACGCCATGCGATAACATTCAGGCTTGCCAAGCTTTACTCCGGTCTCTGATCTCAAATTTCACACAATCAGCGTACGTTGAAGGTATGTATATTTAGGCAATTACCTCCCTCCCTGTTCTTTCACCAAAAAAATGTTGTTATGGGTGAGTAAAAATGCAACATTCTCTTTCCCCACATCCCTGGAATCCACCTCTCCAGCTGTTTTCTGCCGCTCCGATGAGCTTTTCCGCTGGCCTCCTTAGAGATTTTGGATGTTAAGTAATCTGCTGCATTTTGAGCATCCCACGGTGCGGAATGAAGGATGTCCAGTGATGAGATAGAGGATATGGACAGCCAGACGCGTTTGTTGAGGACGAGTTTGGTCTTGTGTTGCAAATAAGTCTACGCAATGTATTTCTTCACAAAACTTTGTTTTCGTGCGTTTTACATGGTAATATACGATTTGCAGACGAGCTTTGTGCCGAATTGTTTTTGAATCCGTTGAAAAGCGCGCTTTTTTGTCTGTGGACCTTCCATGTTTAGATCTCTCACAGTGCATGTGATGTTGGTAAATATCTCCGTTGAAACAGGCACACTGATGCAACATGATATTGTCATCTGAGTCCGTGGATGATGTACACACCTTACACTGTCAATTGATAAGAATACAGTAACCTGGTCAGCCCAACGGAATTGACAACATTCAAATCCGCCTAATATCCTAGGACACAGCAATTATATAATCAGGCACATGTCTAAATATAGTAATATGATGTAATCACTACAAGCATTTGCTTCCTCGCACTTCCCCTGACACTGCCTTGCAAACAGTTGCAATCCCAATTCCTCAAAATAGGTCATCTGTCTGATGTTACTATCACCAGTTGGCCAGGCTCATTTGTCCAGTCACCACTCTGATATGGCATCTCTTGAGACCTATTTCTTGCTTAGTACCTCACATATTTCAATTTATACCAAAGAAAATGCACAGAAACTATTAAGGCTATGTACTGGATGCTATATATCAAGTTTGGTGTGATTTGAGTCAAAATTGAGCAAGATATTCAAAGTGGCCAAAGGAGAAGACATGGCTGATGGTTAAGTTGATGATAGCAGGAGAAATGTAAGTAAGAAAGATGCAGGAAGGCTGACTCTGGCTGAGGAAGCCCAATAAATGCCCTACTTACCTACTGAGCCTTGCAGTCTGTCCATTTGCATTAACTACCCCAGTTGTTGAAGAATCAAACATGCTTCCACAGAAACAACCATTCAACTCTACATTCCATTGAATTCTCCTTCTTTTTACAGGCAACTCATTGAGTCCATTTTAGCAGCAGAAAGCTTGTGAGCAGTATAGTGTTGGTATGTATAGCAGGTAGATTGGATTGTTGACTCACAATGTAGTGTCAATAGTATTAGCTAATAATTTGATTTTTTGCCTCAATAGATCATTGCTGAGGCCTGGTATTACATTTGAGACTTCTACATGATTTCTATGTAGTCAAATTGTTACGATTCCATCTCCACACATACAATTTCATTTTTCTTTACTTTTACTTTCAGAACAACATGCCATGAACACATGTTCTTTCTATTTTTATTATTCCTCATGCATAACACGCATGTTACATGCTAGCAACGCATGTCTTTCATTCATGCCTTTACCTCTCTGTCGAACACATGTAGAACATGTTCCAACCATGCACTATGCACATGTTTCCACTTATATAAATTGTAGCTAGACACTGTGTAACCCTAGCTAGTCCTTATTAGACTTTTATTTTACTCAAACTTAGCTCAACCTTAAGACAATACCTTGGAATAAAACCCAAGGCATTCTTCTGAGTCTATTGAACTGAACATCTTTGAAAACCAACTGTCTTTGGTCACGACTGTAAAGTCTAAACCGATCAAAGTCGTAACACAAATCAACATTCTGCACACAAAATATAGTTGTTAGGGGACGCTCCGCATCGTCCGACGTCTCCTCCGATATTTCTCCGTCACCTCTGTATATTCCTCCTCATTGT
>Ga0193742_1000443_pt1 | contig 28102 bp, 30 predicted proteins | sample L2c1metaG_FD_165511 | JGI IMG/M metagenome (GOLD analysis project Ga0193742, IMG submission 165511) | Soil microbial communities from a riparian zone of the East river system, Colorado, United States - L2c1 | ecosystem: Environmental > Terrestrial > Soil > Riparian zone | place: USA: East River... | reverse complement strand
TGAGAACGTGAAAAAAAAAAAAAAAGTTCTGACCTTTTTTGTTTTTGCGCTTGAATTCCTGGACGAAATGGTTAACGAGACGGTTGTCGAAATCTTCACCACCAAGATGGGTGTCACCAGCGGTAGCCTTGACTTCGAAAATACCCTCTTCGATGGTGAGTAGGGACACATCGAAAGTTCCTCCACCGAGATCAAAGATGAGGACGTTGCGTTCGCCGATCACCTTCTTGTCAAGACCGTACGCAATAGCAGCGGCCGTGGGCTCGTTGATGATACGAAGAACGTTCATTCCCGAGATGGTTCCAGCATCTTTTGTAGCCTGTCGTTGAGAATCATTGAAGTAGGCAGGGACAGTGACGACAGCGTTGTTGATATTTCCTCCAAGGTAAGATTCGGCAGTTTCCTTCATCTTGAGGAGAACCATTGAAGATATTTCCTCCGGAGACTAGAGATGAGAAAGTTATTGAATTGGATACGGAGCGTAAGGGATGAGAGGGGTACATACGAATTCTTTCTCCTCACCACGGTATTCAACGCGGATGTAGGGCTTGCCGCCCTTGCTGAAAACCTTGAATGGGAAATGCTTGAGATCCGATTGGACCTCCTGGTCATCAAACTTGCGTCCAATGAGGCGTTTTGCATCGAAAACACTGCAGGCGTTGGGTGAGGACATGCAGGAAAACAATGTGGATGGATGACGTACGTATTGTGGGGATTCATAGCGACTTGGTTCTTTGCGGCATCACCGATAAGACGCTCGTTATCGGAAAAGGATACATATGATGGGGTTGTTCGGTTTCCCTGATCGTTAGCGATAATTTCGACACGATCGTTTTGCCAAACACCAACGCAACTGGAAAGATGGGGATGTGTGTGAGTGCTCTGAATGTCATGAAGGGATTGGGGATGCTCACGAGTAGGTTGTACCAAGGTCAATACCGATAGCTTTAGGCGAGGTGGACATGATGGGTGAGGGAGAAAAGTTAAAATGAAATTGTGGAGAGCAGCCACAGGAATCGCCATTATATATTTCCTGTAAATCTTTGGAACGAACCAGAATCTCTGCGAATTCTCTGGAACCTTTGAGAAGTCACGTGCACATTCTGGAACTCACCTGGGTTACCTCGAAAACATACCCAGGACTATCTTTATTTTGTCGAATACCTACCACATTGGAAGGGCCAGAATTTTGACAGAAATGGTCACCAAATATGATATATCCTTATCACGCAACAAAAACTGATTTCTCTCACTTTGGAAATATGATATTTCACACTCAGTAACTTACATGCAGCACGATAGATGCAGGCCGGAAATCTCTCTCTTTTCTCTTTCTCTTCCCGTTTGGATACCCACCTCTGTGATCTGAAAACCCGTATGGCGACCCCAAGGGATCTAAGATGAGGATGAGATAAAATCGAATGGATTCTTAGAGACACGTACCTGAGTCAGCCAATCCAAAGAATCAGTCAAAAAACACGACCAGGCTCCGAACTTACCATGATAAAGAGGCAAAGAAGCCATCCTATATGTTCCAGCGCTCGATTGCAAAATGATCAAACCAGAGAAAAAGATCTGCCCGACCAAGGACAAAGAGATTTGTGGATGCCAGACTTGGGGCTTCGAATCGGTGGCTATACGAACAGAGAGAGACCAAGGGTACGGCGTTGGGTGATAAGTGCTTTAAAAACAGACAGGCAAAGTCTTCGGACATGTGATCTTGTAAAGGTTCGAGTCCATATCATTGACGCGCTTCTCGACCTTTGACCCTGACGTTGGATTGATGATGCCGCTTCCAGCTGAACTATCGTCGTCGACCTCAGAAGCTATCACAACACATATCAAGTTCTCAATGTATGTCCAACCAGATGAGAGGTCTCGTCCTGCGTGTACAATTTGTCGAAGGAGGTTGCAGAAAGTTGTTGGGGTACCCAGGTTGATGACATCAGTGATGTTGCGTAAGTTCATGCCCATTGAGAAAGCTATAGTCGTGATAATGACTGATGTGCCTTCATTATCCTTGAAAGGTTGAGGGTGCGGTCGTTATAGTATGGTGATGGCTGTCCATTATTGAGGTGACAGGTTCCGTCGGGGTACAAGCTCCATCCAAAACATGCAAGGCGGAAACAGAGGTCAATTGTCCAACAAAAATTGATCGACTTGATGTCAAGTTTGAATACCTAAGCAATATTTGGAAATCGGTAGCCGCCCAATCCATCTGTCAATCAATTCCTCAAAGATTAGTTGGATGTTTGGCCGTTCATTCTATCCACGGATCGTGTGGTATCCAGTAAGTTTCGGCTCGGGCACGGCACAAATGGAGTTAAATTCCTTTCCAAAAGAAATAGTGGTACTGGTCGCAACGAGTGTGGTATGGGGCGGGAGGCGGCGTTGGAGATTCAGAAGAAAGTTCACGTGCACTGGTCGGTGATATCACGTGATACAATTTTCTACACATGTCTTCCTCCTCCTCTGCTTCTGTGGCCATTGGTCATGTTCAGCTGTATGCTGAAGACGATTCGGCGTTCTATCTCGAAATAACGGTAGCTATCATCAACGCTTTATCCTTAAATATCTTCTAAGTTATATCTTGGTTGGTGCATTTTGGGTGTTGACGGCCTGCTAGATCTCATGGATGAGGGCGGGATTTATCGTGAGATTGGAAACGGAAATTTCTATGAGGGAGGAATATACTATTGCCTTGCTGATTTTGATGAAGGTAAAGTGAATCATCTTTTCAAAATTTTGCGCTAAACGCGTTGTACTATCTGTGCGGGGAGTCGCAGCCAATTTCGTGCCCAACTGTTGCGGCGTGATTCATGTTGTGTGGACTGGATATCCTGAGCGCTTTAGCGAAGCTATCCATATCAGCGAGGTTCCGAAGTATGTTATACGATCTTGTGTTGGCATGTCATCTGATTGTCCATTCTTCGGCCTTTATTAGTGGTTACGGCTCATCGTAGAAAATCGTCCCAGCGACAACCCAGATATTGAAGAATTTGTTGACGTTAATAATGTTCGTAATGGCGTTCTCGCTTTCTCACCGATACATGTTCGCGTTTGACTCACGCGAGATTGTCGTTCTCAAGGTTGTCACTTCTCTGACCGTAGTCTGCAATACACAGAGTCCCAATCGTATTCTTAACGCTAACGACGTGCCACTGCGCCACAACCGCAATGTACCCGACGACGTCAAACACCCGGCTGATAGCCCCTATACGCTACAACGGCCCGCCTCCAACATTGTCATGCAAGCTGTCCCAAACAACGGGGCTACTATACTTTCAAGAACCGAGTTAGGATGAAAAAACCATCGGAGCTGTTACTGGACTAAAATTATGGTGCGGCAGCTGTCAAGTTGAGGGGACATGGAAGGGTCCTGGAGGACCTTACCAAGCCCCCTCGCCCATCCACGCCAGTTCCGACTCTGATGGGACCATCGAAGCAGAAACATGATATGAAGGTCACAACTAAGGAACGAGAGGAGGCTCAGAAGCAGGAAGACAAGATCAAGAAAGGTAAAAGGCTTCAGGCCATTGCCAGAAATGCTGCTGCAGGCAAAGACAAAGTAGTGTGGGATGATGTAATACATTTTTCTGGGGAAATTCAAGCGCTATATCAAAAGACATGAAGAAAAGAGGCAGGATATGGAACAGTAGAGGTGAGGCATTGAGCGTGTTCTATAATGGACCTTTATTTATCTTGGCATTCAAGAGAGCTTGCAAGGTACTGCGTCCTACGTTCTTACTTGAGTTTATTATGTAACGTAGTCAGCTTATAATTATCACCATGGTCCGTAACACCGAATGAACCCAGTCTTGCCAACGGGCTCCAAAACGGACTAGACTAGGCATGGAGTAGTTTCCCATATAGTTGTTGTATACATATATAAAATCCACTTTTGGGCGGAATTGATACCTATTCGCATTTTTCAAGGGATCGGGATATCTCAAGAGCTCACATTTTTGAGATCAGCATAGGTGCAAATATATTCGAACTCAACATTAAGCTCAGAATTGTGTTTTGACTCATTGAGTGGGGGATGAATGACTTGTAAGTATTCAAAGTTGCGATAGTGATAACCTCGGGTCGCAGACGTCAATTTTACATCCAATACTCGTCGAATTTTCGCCAGTCGCGTCTTCTCCATTCAATAACCTGTTTGGCAGCAACGCACTTGTTTTTGTGCTCTTTCCAGTCGCGCTTCTGGCAATCCTGAAGCCAGCGTCTTCAGCTGCATATTACGACTTTGAATTGAAGGAAATACAACAAACCTTGGCACAATAAAACATCGAGCAACTAGAACACTTGAGGCTAGCAGCCTTTGTGCAATGTTGACAAGTCATTGAAGGACTATTAAGCTCGTCACTCATGTCAAGGAGAGTATTCAGGCTGCACGGAAGCATCTGAACGATTCGTAAGTAAGCCATAACGAAATACGACAAAATCACAGATCTCACCTTGACAGTCTCCATTTCCTCGACTCTTATGCCTATTTGACCATCCATAAAATGATGTTGGTCAGCGTACATAATGGCCATGACGTTTCCAGGCTTGGAATACTTCTGCCAGATCTCAGGAAGGGTAACGTCGTTGTCGAGGTACATGGCGACCAAAAACTGTTTGCCAGCTTTGTCCTTCACAGAGAACATGGGTCGAAGATATGGTATGGGCTTGACAATTTCCGCGAGGAGACACCAATGTTTGACAGGTCCACAGACAGCAGAGCCATTATTATCATAATAATTTAGGTCGAGCTCCGAGTCCTCCGGAAGATTGGCAAAGGTCGGAAAATGTGCCTGGTTTATGAAAGGTCATTCATTAGGGATTCTTTTCCCTTTAACAAGAGCATGCTTTACCTGACTTCTCAAGTTCAGACATCTACCAGACATTTCAAGCAGTCGTTTCTCGTTGAGGAGGTAGGGTGAAAGCGGTCTTCTTTATACCTGTAGGGATGAAATGTAGGTGACAGTGGAGCGCCTCTTTTATGGGGCCCATTTCTATTCTTTTTCGTCAAAGGAGCATGGGAGGAGCATGGGACATGGAAGTCGAGGGATCACATAACGGCGTGGCTGTGCCTGAACACGACGCCACGTCGCGTTTTTTATTTCCTTTCTTTACGACTGTCATCATGGATATCCTCCACACACAGCTGAACAACATTCAGCGTCACCTTGCCTTCGTTGCCGTCACCGATATCAACTGGAAGTTTTATGTCCAATTGTTCTCATGGAGTGTGTCACTCTTCGAATCATATCTTCTGTAAGCCCAAAAATCAAGGACTCGGTTTCTAACTTTCAAACAACATTTTCAAGGATTCGTCAGTATCCTTTGTACTCCAAGACAGAACCTCCGGCATCGCTTGCGAAGCATTTCGAACCAGGTGTATTTGACAAGTCCCAAAATTATGGGAAAGATAAAGCCAAATTCGCTTTGTTCTCAGGAATCTTCAAACAGCTCTTGGATTCCTTTATGCTGCAATGTGGTTTTTATGCATGGTCTTGGGGCGTTTCTCAAAGCATTATGACCAAGATAGGCTATGGGCAAGGATGCGAGGTAAGTAGCCATACATCTCATGTCTTTCGAAAGGAAACATCGTGCTCATTTCAGAACCCTGCGAATAGATTCCTCAGTCTATCTTGTTTGTTTTCATCCTCTTCATCCTTTCGACCATCCCGACACTCCCATTGCAAGTCTATGGAACTTTTGTCCTTGAAGAGAAGCACGGTTTCAACAAGACCACCCCCATGCTCTTCTTCACTGATCTCATCAAGGGATGGGCCCTGGCTTTCATACTGGGTTCACCTTTTCTCGCTATGTTCCTGTACATCTTCCAATGGGCTGGTGACCGTTTTGTCCCTTGGTTAATGGCGTTTATGTAAGCCATGCATCTCTTTTCACCCTCTTAAGTTTAAAGTTAAATATGTAACTGTACAGGATCTCCTTCCAGCTCATCATGGTTATCCTTTACCCTACCGTAATCCAGCCTTTGTTCAACAAGCTGTCCCCCCTCGCTGAAGGCGAACTTCGCACCAGAATTGAAAGTCTTGCGAGCAAGCTCAAGTTCCCGTTGAAGCATCTCTACGAAATTGACGGATCAAAGCGCAGTTCGCACAGTAATGCTTATTTCTTTGGTCTACCCTGGGTCAGTTTACAGTCAACTATGAGAATTATATTGTTTATTGATATCCTTTCAATACAGAGCAAACACATTGTCATTTTTGATACTCTCATTCAGCAGAGCAAACCGGAAGAAGTCGAAGCTGTCTTGGGTGAATATCAATTTTAATCGAATGATTCTAATACACCCGACTAAATTGCATCTTCCCTTCCTCCAGCTCATGAATTAGGTCACTGGTATTACCTTCACCCTACGAAAATGATGGCTGTCTCGCAATTCCACATCTTCACCATTCTTGCTCTCTTCCCTGCTTTCATCCATGCGCCTCCCCTCCTCCGGTCCTTTGGCTTCCCCAAAGAAGTTTCAGCTCAACCGCCCACCATTGTCGCTTTCCTCTTATTCCAGATGATACTCACTCCTCTTGAAGCTGTCGTGAGTATCGCCATGAATGCTGTAAGCAGGCACTTTGAGTGGGAAGCGGACCGGTTCGCAGTTGAGCTGCAAGACAAACTTGGGGACGAAAAGATGAACGACATGGGCGATAGATTAGGTAGGGCGCTTATCGCTTTGCATGTGAAGAATCTTTCCACTGTTTGGGTCGATTGGTTGTACGTATCTCTTCTTTTGAAGAGACTTTTTTTTTCATTTGTGATTCAACTGATTGAAATTTCGTTAAACAGGTATTCTGCATACCATCATTCTCACCCTACCTTGACGGAGCGTTTAAGGGGTTTGGAAACTTTCCAAGCTCAACGAAAGAAGAAGACGACTTAAGTTAGACACTACCTTTTCAACCCTAATGAACGACTCGTAGCGACAAAAGTAATCAACTGGCCTCTTTGGATATATATGTATATTTCTTGGGTATTTTTGCAACTTGGAGGATAGGATAGGCATTCAAACTCATCCTTTTCTTACATTTCTTCAAGTAGATTACAAGAAAGACTGACATCCCAAAACCCTTTGTAGATGTAGTCTCTCTTCTCTTCTCCAGACCTTTCATATGTATGTAGAGTTGTCCATACGATAATTATATATGTCACGCTATTGTCCACGATATTGCTATGAAATGGAGTGGTAATCGTATGCCTGTGCATCCTTCCTGCCTTGCTCGACATCAACACTCATGAGAATGGGTACAGCTAACCAGACCATGAAAACGAGGAAGAAAAAAGCATAACGGATATTTCCTGTCAAGTCGGATATCACCCCAACAACCAGAGGACCAATGAAGGAGCTGGACTGTGATTTTTTGAACAAAAATATCAGTAATCAGGGGACGCTGAGTTATTATATGGAAGATATTCCAACCTTATCCGTGATGGAGAATAGCCCATACCATCTGGCTTCCTCCCCCGGAGGGAGCAATTCTGCGTAGAAGGCTCTCGCATAACCCTGGAATGCACCATATACCGAGCCTGTGGAAGTTTGTTCCTCGATTAGCCCATACATAAGCCAACTATAAAATACTGACCGAAATAAACCGCTAATCCAAACATCTCTTCTTGTGTAGTCAATCCTCCAAACTTTGTTCGTCCTTGGAAAAAGAAACCCAGGCAGCCATAGGCAGGGATCATAGATGCCATGATGACCAGCAACACGAGTACTTGGAGATTCGTCCATGCAAAACGACGTTGCAAGAAGGGCCAAGCGAGCGATCCGAGAATCCCAGAGGTTGGAGTGAGAACGCCGACAAGGATAAGGGCTGAAGGCGACATGTGCAGCGTGGTTTTCCCAAAAAGGATCGCAGTTGAAGTGATGGTTGTGAAGCCTGCATTCTATGTGATCAATACATGATTGGATACGGTATTTGGAATTTACGGACCATCAGAAAGAAGGAACCAAGCGGCGAGATACTTGAAAGTATTCCGAAGATGTTTGATCTCAGTCCAACGCAGCATGGTTCCCAGCCTTATCCAAGCTGCGATAATTTCCTTCCATAAATTCCATTCTTTGTCATCCAAGGCCTGCCCATGGCTACTGTTAGCGTTGGTCAGATGCACCGCCCCTCTTCTGTAAACGCCAGACCCAGGCAACCAGATTGCAGCAGGAATGGTGAACACAGCCCACCAAATTCCACTCAGACCGATAGCTAACCGTAAAGAAAACGTTGAACCATGTAATTGCGTCACCGGTATCAACGCGACTATCAGGAGACAAATCCCAGCTCCGTAGCCCAGAGCAATACCAAAGGAAGATATCCTTGAAGTTGCCCGTGAGAGCTCGGTTTGATATTCTGCTTCCAGTAGCGTCTTTCCGGTTTCTCCACTGTCCTGCGCTGCTGAACCATCGCCCGAAAGAAGAGGAGCTGATGCATTATCTATACTCGCGTCTGGATCAGCTGTGGAAGGTTCCTCTTGGAATGTCTGTAATTTAGCCAAGATTTGAACGACCTCAGGAGACTCTTGAGCTAAAGTCGGGATGTAGGCGTTCATAGCTACAACAGATGCTCCAAAGCCCACGTTCGCGAATATGGCTAGCAGCGCCGAAAGGTACCAGACAGGAGACGAAGATGGTAAGAACAGGAAGGTCGTAGCTGCTATTGAACCAAGCGCCGCAAAGCAAAGAAGCAGCCGTTTGCGATGGGGGGCTACAGGATGCGTTTCCTCTCAAGCGCAAGTCATATTTGTAGCTTAGAATGAAACTTACGATGGTCAGCAATCCCTCCCAGAGATATGACAGTAATGGCTTGGAGGGCTACGGATATCGAATAGACGTATAAACTGCACAACTTCTCCTTCAACCTTATGACATAAGGGACAGAAAAGAATGATCTGCATACCTAAAGCTTGCACTGTCGATCCATGCCCAACCAATTTTCACAACGCAACGTGCCTCTTGTGCAAGCGCCCGCGCCGTCTCAGTGCTGTTCGTGCCAGTGAGATGAACAGGCTTGAGTGAAGAACAAGGGCGTATTCGATCGGGCAAGAGGAAACCATTGTCCCTTGCGAACTGTTCCAAACATATAGGCAAGAACAGTGTCAAGGAAACGACGACGAAAACTTCGCTAGAACGATATGTGAGTCATCAAAGCTTTTTTTAAAAGGGTACTAGTAGAATATAGACCTAGCAAAAGCGTAACTCAACCAACCATGAAATTTCTTTTTGTATTGTATGGCGCTCGACGGCATATGAGTTGAGGTGTGAGCTGCCTGTATCAAATCATCAAGGCAATAAAGGTTGCTGGATAGGTGATGTTGACAGTCAAGTGTCAAAACGTGAGACTCATGGTTACGGCAAGATTTTCATAGATACAGTAATCTTTAATTTATATTATAGTACACCAAGAAATGAAATATGGTGATAGATGATCATAGCGGCGAATCTACAATAACAAAAGTGTTGAAGGATGCGTGACGAGGCCAAATTGGCAAAAAAGTTCGTCTACCGGCCAGAACAGAGTTGGTTGGGAAGGCATCCTCCTTGCTAGTGTTTTGGTTTTAGGGTAGGAATAATTGCGCAAGAAATGGAAAATCCTTACTTGCATGAGCGTCGCATCGATATCATCTCCATCATCCATGTCGAGCTATGGTAAAGTAGTCAGGAGTCACGATCAACAGCATCCAAAAAGCGTACTTCAGCTGGAGTTTGCTCAGGGCGAATTCTCATTTCGTTCAAATAGAATCTGAGCGATTCTAGGCGAAGACCTTCAATATCCTGTCCGTCTTAAAAGTGATACAGTTCATGCTTTAAACTCACGGGACTCCATATTGATGCGATCCTATACAGATATGAAGAGTTAACGATGAAAGAGCTGTGTGTTGTACCCACTGCAAATGCATCAAACATTTTCAAAAGAGGCTTTTCTCGTTTCGTGTTGAAAGTAACAGCTGCGTTAGAATCATGAGAAACATATCACATCCCAATTCAAAAACCGTGAAAAGCAATACTTACTTTGCTTCTGAAAAATGATGTTGATTTGAATTTTTGAGTTTGGTGAAGCCATGAAGCAAGCAACTCGGTTGTGGATGTTTGACTGTGAGTTTTCCAAGTTGGAAAAGCCTTGAGGTCCCCCGACCTCAATATACTTTACACAATTTGAAAAAAAAAAACGTCAAGTAACATTCGCACGTGATCTGTGACATTAGTTCATTATGGCGTACGCACGTTATGTGACAACACGCGACTGAAAGTTATTGCATTAAAAAAAGCAGTTATACAGAAGAGGGAGATGAGAGCGAAACAAAAAGATGAGGTGCAATGTATAACCAAGATAGGTCGGAATTTGGGTCATGATAGTGATGGTAAATAACCACAGCCACCTCCCAACTGAACTTTTATATTGGCATAGACATTCTTCAGGAAAGCTTAAGGGACTCACCTGTTCTAAAAACGCGTCAATTTGATCTCCATCTTCCATCCCAAGCTTTTTATGGTAGAGTTCTAGTGAGAGATGTTTTACCAGGTTGGAAAAAAAAGGAAGTAACTGACAGATGCTGGAGTGTCTTCTTTCCCAACCCTCTGTCCCTCGTGTGTGAACTTGAATGTACCTATTAAGAAGTGTAGGTCAGGGTATGTATAAGCCCCGAGGCCCTCATAAATTACAAAGGACAAAACAAAACAAAAAAAACAGACCAGGCTCTTTCCCAAATCGTTTCTACATCCAAGTTTCAACTTTGAACGAAAAAGATGCAAGCTGGAGTGGCAGCATACCTCGGCAGCCTCAAAGATCTTTGAAAATTTCATATTGGTCTTCACTTTCACAGTGATATCTAGATCATTACGATTCCTTTCTTCAGCTACAACCAACACGAGAAAGTGTTTTGGGGGGGGGAGGAAACTCACGTGTACCGTCGTATGCGATATTGAGATTCAATTTTGGCTTGACATCCTCAGCTTCTTGAGACATAATGTACAGGTTTAAACGTAGAGCCGAGAACAGGGATGTAGTAAAAGGCTAAAGGCAATTCAACATCGTAACCTCCATGCTCAGCCTGTCACGCACCCCGTGACCCTTCGGAGGTCAGCAGCACTGGTACTCTGCACAAGAGGCGCCCATTTTACAAGATCATAGCCTAACAATCATCTCATGTCCTTTTCAACTTTCTGTGTCATTCAAAAGACTGGCATTGCAAAGGGCTAGTAAATTTTACATAGAGCGTTTGGCTGTTATCAAGTATGATCAATTGTGTTGGTTTCTACCTTCCACAGATAACTAGTTTTTGAGTGAATATTGAGGTACCTCGTCCCCCGCACTGTTATACATTTCAAAAAGTTTGTCAAGCATCCCTCTTGAAACTTCATTGGGAAGGCCATCACGAAATCCTTTTTCCTTCATCCATCCCAAACCATGTTGGAGAATATTTCTAGCACGGAACGGTCCACCTTTAGCATCGCCCATACACCCATGAAGGGTTGCACGTTTCTCTTTTGAGTTGTATGTCGCGCAATGAAGTATGTTGGAATTATAGAATACGGTCTCACCCGCTGAAAGTGTGGTTATCGTTTGTGAGAAATGCTTCTGGCCATTTGAGCTAACCCACTCACGTTGTAGAGTCAATTGAATCGCACCGGGCATATCCAAAGGGTTGTCGAGAGTTTACCCCGCGGAGAATTTCCTCTGATCGAGCGTCCTTGGCGTCAAGTGTGTCGCAGGGACAATATAAAGACACGAGTCAAGATACAAAGCCCTAGTAAAAATTAAAAAAACAAGTCAAAGAGCGTTGTCCCGCCAATAGCAAGTTCTCACCTACGTGTTCCACTGCACCTATTGTAGACGCTCGATGAATGGCAATTTGCAATAAATATTCGGCTAGTATTTTTACATACCCCACGATGCCAAACTTTGAGTGCTTTCGCCTCATCTGAAAAAGTAGCATCTTCCGGAATATCGTCACGGTGCCACCGTAGGGCAAAATCATGAGCTAGAGGGTTAATGAGAAGATTGAAAAGTTCTGTAACACGTACAGTAGGACGTGAGTGATCTAGAACATAATATTTAGTAGTAGATTTCTGACGCACCCATCTGTAAATCAGTTTCTTTACATCCTAAGAGTTCCGTAACCGCCGCTAGAAGTTTCGAAGAGGTATACCATTGCACAAAGGCAGGTTCACCAAGATCTGGGTGCATGACATGTTGGACCCCCCAAGAGTCGGGATTTTCATCACCGTATGGAGGAAATTGCTTTCCAACAGTCCGTCTATGTGGCCATAACCCTGCCCTTGTCCGTGCGATAATCCGTTCACTTGCTTCTTCCAGAGCAGGTTTACACTCTGGATCAATAAGCCCAGGAACCACTACATATCCCTGTTGATTATAGGTGGCCTTTAACTTTACGGGCGTCATGGACAAGATGAGATGATGATTTTGAATCTCCCGAGAAAACATTGCTTCTTTTATAACCTACGGCTCTCGGAGCTTCTCTTGTGCAGGGCCCGATAGAAAGCCCTCGTGACGAAATTCCCGAAAATAGAAAGTATGTCCTGAAATGCAGAAGGAGAGCAAATTCTCATCAATTCCAAAAAACTACTCAACAAGAGCGAAAACAATGCTTAAGTCAATACTTATTCATATGGATAAGCTTCTTCGCCGCTAACACTTTGTTTTCTTCGCTTGTGAGCGAAGTTCCCATAACAAGACTTGTTTTGCAAGCCTCTCCTGGCCTTCTTCAATGGTAGGAAATTGTGTCTGAAGTTCAAGGCGTTGCGACTCCTTTTCTGCCCAAACTTTATATTTCTTTAAACCGCCCGACTCTTCTACCAATTCATAGAAAAACGATGGCCTTTGCACGCCTTCCTTCTCGCAGTACACTAAATTCAAATCGTGTCAGCATTTTGTTTGCCAAATTCTAGACTCAGGTGACATACCGTATAAAAGGGCGAGATTACTAGTCCTGGTAGCCGGTATGGCAAAGGGAATCTCTTTGATTTCAGATTGATCGGGCATGCGCACATCATCATCGTGATTAGATTCTTTCTTTACTTGACGCCTTTCAGTACGTGGGGACGGCTCACAAGAATGTTGGGGAACCTTCGCAATCGTACCTGTTAAATGTAAGGTATCGAAGGCTAGTTCAGCATGATAGGAGAGACGGTTCGTACTTTGAGATGGTCTGTCGTTTATTGGCTGATTATCATTTGTAGAGGAATGTTCTCTGCCATTACGAGTATTGTTGCTAGGGTGCCTATTGTAAGACACGTTTGTTCGAGAGTCACTAGTTGAAGGCCAACGACCTTTGTTGTTGGTAATTTCGTCCGATGGACGGTGATACGACGACCGAGGGGGCGAGCGAGTAGATTCCAATGGAGATGGAGGAGCAAATGTGGAATAAGGAGGAGTAGCGGGCGCCGCTGGTGGGTAAGCACTAGCGGGAACGATGGTTGGTCCAGTTTGGTACATAACGGGAGGATGGGGCCCATAACTGACGGGATAGTGTCCGTGTGGGTACGGCTGTGGGTACTGGTGGGGATGTAGATAAGGTGTATATGACATGTGTGTGGGTGCAACCGAAGGTGTAGACGATGGTACTGCAAAATAAGCAGGATAAGGTGGGCGAGGTGCCGCCAGTTGATATGGATGTGGATGATGCCCTTGGATCGGCGGTGGATAGGAGACATATGCACCTTGATAAGGATCAGACGAGGTAAGCATTGGAGCGGGCCCCAACTGAAATGCAGGACCTGGTCCGTATACTACATGAGGGGAATGCATATAAGAAGGAAAAGAAGGAGATTGCGAAGAGGGGTACATTGGGTAACTGTGGTGGTGATCAGGACCTCCACTTCTGTTCCCAAGCCGGTCTTGACCCACCGTACGCGTTGCAGAAGCAAGAGCGTTAGTTGGTCCAAGACCGCTGGGTCCAGTCGTGTGAGGTTTCTTTTTAATGGGTTTGGAAGAGGAAGGACCGGCCATTGGATAAGAAATAGTAACTGGCTTGCTTGGTAGAGGGTGCTCAAAGTCTTGTTTAAGCTTGACATCTGGTACTTCACCTGGTTCAAAACCGCTGTCCTTGTTACCTTTTCTGCGTTTCTTCCGGTCTCTTCCCTCGCCATCTAAATCTCGCTCAGGTTCTTTGCGTTTTCCAACATAACTATCTCCGGTCCCATTCACCTGGGCTTCCCAGAAAGGAGTATAATCGGGAGGTGGCGTTGCACCTTTGAATCGTAAGAGATCAATTAAGCCTTGCTCAGCTGCAAGGCAAGCAACAGCTGCTTTGGCGTCAGCCTTAGTACGGTACTCCACTTCGACGCTATACTCTTGAATCTTCGGTTCTGATGCTAAAGGCGAAACGTCAGCCTTCAATGTACATCCAAAAGCTATCTCGAATCATCAGATCGACATTCAGGAAAAAAAGAATGGAAGAGTGCATACCATCTCGTCCGCTAGTAAATTCAAAAATGGGACGGTTTCCATTCCGCACCTTGCCACAATCAGCAGCAAGAACTTGCAAGATTTTATCATTGGCGAGTTTTCGTTTGTCGGCTGGGAGCTTGTTTTCTGCGGCCTCCTTCAGTTTGCGGATATAATCGCCTACGCCTTGGGACATGGCCAAGAGACAAACAGCAGACTTTGCATCGGAGCGTTTGAAAAATCGAGCATCCATAAGGTATGTTTTGGTCTCCCCTGGTCGTTCTAATCGAAGTATACATCCATTGACTTGTGTAGTATGGTGTTAGCACAAGCAGGGACGATATGAGTTAATGTACTAACGGTGACGTGTGCCATCCACAATCGGCGTAAAACTTGCATGCAGCTGTCCACCCCTTGCTGATTGCATCGTCGTGTTCAACCAGACTGGCGCGTTTATCTCAGCAGCAGTCATTTCGCCTACAGATTCAGGGAATGGTTGAGGAAGCGAGTCATAAAACTCCTGAAGTGTTAATGGTTTCAAAGGGGGAGTTGGATCCTTTTTTTCGTTGGTCATTTCATCTTGTTCATCCTGTTCAACTTTGGGAGGTGGCTGAGTTTGCCCGTTACCGAATTGAATAAATTCTATCACGCCTTCCTCTAAAGCAGCCTTGGCACACGCGATTTTGGCTTCTTTTGCGGTATTATATATTGGGTCTACAGAGTAGGCGCGGAAGACGTGAAGGTTCAACGCGATTCTTAATGCCGAGCCGTGTTCTACAAAATAATTTGATCAGTATTATACAAGTTTGCTATACAAAACGACCAGAAAAAAAAGTCAAGGCTCACGTTTCTTGTTCTTGGTATCATTAAACGACACCCAATGCGGTTCAACCTGTCCTAATCGCCATTCCTCGCAACACTGCTCGATCTGCTTTACAGGTAATTCTTCTTCAGCAAACTTTTGCATGGCGACTAGAGCTATTTCGTCCAGTTCCATACTATCGATGTCAACATCGATAGGATTCAATAGACGACCCTTCTTTGTTTTCAGGGCATTTACATCTCCCGAAGCTATGAACTCGATTGCACCCATCTCGACAGCAATCTTGGCGGCTTGGATTTTTGCATCACTTCGACGCGAGAAACCAGGACCTGACTTGTAAGACCTAGTGGCACCGTTAGGACGCGTGATAGACAGAATGCATTGTTTATCTATAAAAAAAAAGTCAGGTCATTAATATCGTTAAGGAATGGATAAAGATATGACTCTTTGGGTCCTCTTCCAAAAATTCAAATTTGATGGCATCTGTTGATCCAAAAATCCTCTGACTTGTTTGGTTTAACAACGGAACTGCAGGTCTACAAAACTTGGTGGGTGCCACATCGCCAGCTCGTTGAGATTCTTCGGCTGCCTCGCTAGTAGATGTCCCCTTCTCCGGTAAACTAGACACGATGGATTGCAGATGAAAAGACACGTCGAAATCAGTAGCGTTTGAAGTGGAGCCGGACAGAAAATCTTGTAAAGACAGTGCCCCAAGTGCGGCGAGATCCTCGCATACGACATCGAAAGGTCGAGGTAAATCGTTTAGATGAGCCCAATCAGGGTCGTTGCTCAGCATGCTAACGCTGGCATCGATGGCTTCCATTATGGAGACACGGGATGGCTCGTGTACACTTCAACCTATCACTTCAAACTCCGGTACACGCACATGCAGCAGAACACGCACAATATCTACAGATCTTAAAATACAGCGAGCTTGTATATAGATATTGCTATAAGATCAGAATTAAATATAATGTCTCCTTGAAATATATAAAAGAAAGGTGTGGTAGCAGCGGAGTATCGGGTTGTGAGGGTGGTTTCTATCATCGCAAGTTTGTCGTGTAACTTGAAGGCGGGGGTGACCGAGGTTGGGTCGGTGGTTGTGAAAGTCCTGATTGAGAAGTTGGCTGATGACCAGGGGGTGGGTAAATGGGCGGGGGAAATGTTTCCTGGTGCTCGTGATGAGGACTACTTGGTGCAGTGCGGAAACTCGTGGTTGACCCGAAAACATCATCAAAATGGGGATGGGTTGTTGTGCCATTAACGAAGTTCGACTGTGTTGGCGTTTGCTGGACATCATGGTGTTGGTCCGGAGGATAGGGATTCGTCGTACTCTTCGATGAGTCTTGGATAAAAGAATTCGCAGCATATGGATCTGGAAACTGGTCGTTGTGCGGGTTAAGATGCCAGCCAACCACATCCGTACTCTCTTGTCGACCATGTTTGCTCATCCAGTTTCCAGCCTCTTCGACGTCACGGGGGTGCGTTAACGGAAGAAAAGTAGCATTGGCAACCTGTGGCTTCGGCGTGTGGATAATGCTAGGATCAGCGGCATAGCCGACTGCTTTTCCATGCCGATCCCATTGCTGGTGGAGATTGTCTCCTTGGCGACTAACTGTGAGCGGTATGTCCGAGTCAGAGGCATTGGGATGGAAGACCTCAGTAGTGGATGAAGAAAACCCTTCATTCATATACGGAGATTGTTCGGCTCGTAGAAGTTTTGCTTGGCTAATCGGTATCAGGAGTGGATATGTAAGTAATAGTCTAATGCTCACCGTGATTTTCGCCTCTCGTAGATGACTTGTGGCTTGACTGCGTTCATCTGCCGAAGTATCCACCACATAGCAGCAATTGTTATGATGAATGTAAGAGCGATGACAACATCGCTGATAATTTTGCTTTTTGTATCTTGGGAACCTGCAAACCAGCAATTCTATCCATGTGCATACATTTCAATGCGTATTTAAATTTCTTACCCGAGTTAGATTGCTCCAGAATTACTCCAAGATAAACGGTGATGAATTGTTTGGGCATAGAAAGTATGGCGGCAAGTGAGAATACGATAATTCCCATACCGCATGTCGAGAAAACAGCAGTGGTGACTGGACGCAGGGTAAGATTATAGGTGAGCAGACTGAATGTTCTTTTTTTCCATGGCGAACTCACAGTGACCGGGAATAGCGCTCAGACGGGCGATGAGAGCAATTTTAAAACCACCATCGCGCACAACCTTTGCCAAGCATGCATACCAGATTTTTGTTCTCTCGAGTTTCTCTCCTCTCGAGCGACAGCAGTATTTAAAAGCACTGCGAACAGTATTAGTAAATTGAACAGACATGGGTTGATTATCGTACTAAAAGTTGCCAACTTCGCCAAGGAAGGTGCCAGCTGCAACAATGGCAAAACCAATACCCAGCCCCCAGACAAGACCACATAAAACAGCGACGATCTCATGTCCGAACAGCTAGAGGTATATTGGGGTTAACGACGCACAAAATTGACAGAAGCAAGCGGAATTGTTTACGGGAGGGAACGAGATAACGAACAATACAGCAATTGGGACCAGCCAACCAACTTTGAACCTGAAGGTTGTTTATATTAGATATCATAGTCGACAAATGGCTCAAGCGGACAAACCCGTGCAGCCATTTTGTTACGGGTGTCAACCAATTTACAATCTGCTTGTGAAAAACAATGACGAGTACGGAGACTGTCAATATTATGACTAGTGCGAGATAGTACCCTGGATCCATCCAATGACCCTAAGCATGACTTTGTAAGCAGAAGTTGACGAGGACAACGTACAAATCCATTCTTTCCTGAACCAAAATCTCCAGCTCGATATGGTTTTCCAGTTTATAGCGCCACTTTCAAGCTCCTTCGCCTCACTTGGCGTTGGGCTCGGTGTGCGAGAAAGTCGTGAGCCTTCCCTAACCTTCGTCTCAAACGATGATGTTGAATTTGGTACCCCTTGATATTCTGCTTCATGCGACGGGGGGTATACGTTGGGCTTTGTAGATAGAAGTTGAACGGGTTGATAGGTAGACATAATTAAAGGACGTGTAGGCTGGTGTCCAGGTTCATAGCATGAAGTGTGAAAAGACTCGTCGGAAGTTGCCCCAATTATTCTATGGAGTTGTGCAGGGTTAGGGAGCTCCACGGCAGGAATTTCATTTCGACCGTTTACCCTGCGCCTGGCTCAGAACCAAACTCCGTCTCCGGCAGGCCCGGCAGCTGGTGAGTTGCGCGTCTAAGTGATGCTTTTTTTATTTATTTTTTACAAAGTATTCATAATTTTTGGTTAAATACTACGAATTAAACGAAATAGTACAGTATCCTTGCATGCACTGAGCTTAACGTCGACAGTACGAAAGCTATACGTACTTTATTCGAAATTCGAAATTCTTACTAAGGCACTCAGTAGACAGAAATCTAAACACTAAAGTACTGTGCTTAATTATTAGACGGAGAGCGAGCACCCAAATAATAAGGAGTCATTGTATGGATCTTGAGTGGCTGTATTTTCCAAGTCAGTCCTTGATAGGGTAGATAGCTTAGAAATGTGATAATAACTGTGCGCCTAAGTTGCGGTATGCGTGAATAAATCAAAAAACTTGTCGAAAGGTTCGAGAGGGGGAACATGACTTGACATGTTCCGAGTTCTCAGTATTGAGAACACGGTTCTTATCTCGGATTGAGCAATAGTGCGGGAAAGGACCGCATTGAAGAAAAAAAGACATACCAGGACTGCGAAACAGACGCGCCTATTGTAGGGAGGCGGATGCGAAAGAGAGAGGAGAGGATTCGCGGCAAAACTTAAACTCCGAACCGGCAAGCGATGACTTCGGGAACTCTACGGCAGGATTTCGATTTCCGATGATCTCACTTCGGCCGACTTGATCTTCATCTTGAAATGACCCGGAGTTTGACAAAGCTGTTCAGACCGCAGCATAGGCAACTTCTCGCCTTCTCCGGATCCAATGGTTAGCGTCGCATTGCCGTAGAAGCAGCAGATTGAGATAGCAGATCGAGCTGTTTTCAACACCTAATACTGATATAAGTATAATGGCGATTCTCCGGTAAATCGATGACATGACACGAAATTAGATACAGATACATAATGTTGGGCTGAGTGGTTAGTGTCAATCCCGGGATATATGATTTCTTCCAGCCAGAGACCATGGCCCTGTCACTGGGCACCCCTGAAGCTTGGCAGCTTGTTGCATCACTTCTTCATGCCCAGCTGAAAGAAAAAAAAAACAGTTATTGAGGATGGAATCAAAAAAAAAGAATTCCTAAGACACACCATTTTCGAATCTCAAAGGACCCTGATCAGGATACAATTATTCATCAGAAAACAAAAAACTGCGCATGAAATACAAAATCCACAGACCATTTCTTCGAGACGATATCCAGAGCTTTTCAGGCTATGAACAATCATGTAAATCCAGTGCAAAAATCAAGAGTTTAGGGATAAAGGTTTAACTCACTGAGGCCCAGGCATTTCAGTATACCACCCGATAAAGACGAGGAACTTGTCCCTATAATATCCGAGACCGGTCGCCTCAGGCTTGTACCATGGCCGAGCTGTCCATCTGACGAGTAGCATGGTATTATCAGGTCAAACACTTTGGAGAAAATCTCACTTGTTGGGATAAAGACGAGGACAACTTTCGTCGGCGCTGACATCAGGCAGTCGGATGTCCACAGGGTAACGGAGCCATAGCCGGGGAAGGAGCAGCCAACGCTGGACGAAGGCAACGCTGTACATGAGGAAATTCACCAAAGCATGGAGATACCATGGTTGTTCTGGTTGCCTAGGGTATTGTTTAACGTTGAGGCATCATGGTTCAGGTGAGAAACGGGTTTACGAACATCATGGCAACTCGCACAGTGTCATCCAGGAGACAAATCACGATCCGTTGAGCAAGCGTTTTTATACCGAAAGTCTCAGGTGCAGCAGACAATAGCTCGTCAATTGTGTAACCGGCAATCTCTGCATTTGTAGGAGCTGGGGCCATGCATCTGTCTTCGTATTCCTGGAATAATCATTAGAAACTGTCAATAACCTAGCTGAACAACTCACTCTGCTCCATGTAATTAATTCCTCAAGGGATTCGGGAATGTCTTGTATTCCCATCCTCTTACCAATTTCGACCCAATAAACGTAGAAGGCATGTCGTTCAAGTGATGAGAGAGAACGCCATCCATAGCGTTCGGCCCAAATCTAACGATTTAATTAGATGGTTGTCTTTCTTTTTCTTTCAGAAAGTACTCGCCATTGGCTCCAGCGCAAATAGAGTAAGAGTATAGAGGAAATCATCGTTGGACTAGGCCACAAGATATATAATTGCACCGCCGTTAGTGAAGCAAACTTTAAGCTTACAATCTTATATTTAGAATGCAGCCAGTTAACCCTTGCAAGTGCAACCATAGCTCGTGGATCATCAGCGGGTTGTGCATCGGGCCCCTTATTGTTCGCAGCAAATGAAGGATCAAGGAAGCCAGATATGGGACATCCAACGAAGGTGGCTAAATAGTGAATCTGTTGCTCAATATTATGATTGAGATATAAATAGAACGTGGAGGCATACCGATGAGGAGTTCAGTCTATGGCAATAATCTAAATGTGAAACTTGATATATAAAGTATTCGAATTTAACATACATCTGCATAACGCCTCGACACGGTTTCCTTGGACTTCAACTCTTTGGTGGCCGCAAGCAATTCTGAGATAGAAGGCTAGTACAAAGAATCATGCTGAGTCAAAGATTCAAGCAGAAAGTGATACAAGCCCGCAGAACTAGACCTGACCGAACACTACTCACTACTGCATATGTCCTGAAAAGAGCGAAAGCCAACGAGTAATTCAACAAAAGAGGCATGTCGTACATCGTTGATACCTTCATGACTATCTGGGCTTCTTCCGGGGTCATTGTCTTCGCCTCATACGCGGCTTGGAATTGTCGGTGGATGGCATTGTAGCGCCTCCAACGGAAAACTCGAACGACCGCCAGCCAGATTAAAAGGGCACCGAAGACTGCTTGGATTAGAGGTGAGATGTGTCTTAGAAAGGCGCAGAGAACATCTCCGGCTGGAGGACGGCACAGGCGATGAAGTGATGTCTCTTGGAAGACCATGGATGGCAGGCGCAACACGTCTTGTGAAAGTTGGAGTCGACGTGGCTTGCAAACACAAAGTTAATTGATAATCACTGGGCATGTGTTTATTTGGTCTGTTTCACACAAAGTTCATATAAACGGTACTAGGCTCAAAAGTTGGGCGCTGAACAACTGGCTAGCTCCGAGCTACCACCGCGACGCTGCCTTAGCATTATGGCGCTACTTTTGTATACAACGCTTCACTTTTCCTTGTTATTTTACTTATCTGAATCGATCCTCTAAAGCGTTTTTGATTTGGACATTTTTCATGACAGGATGGAAGACCATCATGAATCTTAAATGTGTCTGAATCCTTTGAGTCTGAACGAAAACTGCCGTCAACTAGTTCGTCAAATTGGTCTTCGTCTGCCATCTCTTTGATCTTAGGCCGCCTAGCTTGAACGTCCATTATCTGATTTAACATTTTCTGGAGGGTAGAAGAAGGCGTTCAATGAAGAACTTCCCCCCAGCTTGATGTCGACAAGTTGGATAGTCAACATCAACAATGAGTTCTAAAAATGGAAATATACTTTTTATACCTTATTTGGAACTTTAGTAAGATCGCCACTGTCTAGGACCTGATCATCTTGAGCCCTGTTTTGAATGTATGAACTATGAATACAAGTGTACAAAATTTTCAGTTTAAATCCTTAGTAGTACCTAAAATTACATAGATGGGTAATGATAATTTCAACCTGTAAATTCAAAAATCATCTCCGATTTCCTCACCATCATCATCCCAATCGATACTCTCCAGAGCTGCCTCACCCTCATCGAAAAGTTTGTCAAGTCCCGTCAACTTCTCCAAATACTTTGTGTCATTGAATGCTTCGAGGAGCATAGAGAAGCCTTGTGTTTCGTACGCTTTAAGAACCTGTGGGATGTATGAATATAAGACAGAAAGGAAGACCAAATCATATATTATCCAGAACAAAAGGAGAAAAGGAGAAGGACGCACCGTTTCGCTACAGCCAGTGCATCTGTCATACGCCGCTCCGACCAGGGGCATGGTCCTGAACTGAGCTAAGAACCCCCGCAGTTGATGAGGGACTAGCCCAAGGACGCTGTTGATACCCTCCTCTTCTGAGGTCGAGTTTGTGTTGGACGAATTTGGAGGAGGTGCGGGTGCATACACCCTGTGGTTGAAGAAGACGGAAGTATATGTGAGGGACCCCTGGGGGACAAGAAGAAGAAAACAGCATACCCATCTGGATGTTGAAGCATTGAAGCTAGAAGCTCGACCGCTGTCGCTCCTGCTATTGGTGCCAAACCAGGTCTAGTAACAGTACACATTTGATCCAAGGTGCGGTCGGTCAGTGACTAAAGTTAAATGTCAAACACCGTAGTTGAAAACGACGGAGATATATGCAAACATCAGCAGGAGCAACAATGTCATTGCAGTAGTAACACCCCAACTTCTGATGCGGCTTTCCATTGTGTCCCGTGGATAAGGCAGAAGCTCGAGCACCATGTCTCATGACGAGGAAGGTATCGAAACCCAAGGCAGCGTTGAGGACAATCTATGTAGACAATTAATTCCATCTGCGAGATTAGGCAAAGCTGGACACACTTTGCCCTTGGCAGCTCCAAGCACGGTGGGCAACCACCTACTCTCCCTGGAATCCATTAAAAGGAAGACAGCATCATGTTCATCAAACAATTTCTCTAACTTTTCAACATCGGCCTTAGCTTGAGATAAGGCGGCATCATTTGACGGTATGGGATGACCAGGCATAGGTATGGAAATAGAATGGCCAGTTGCGTTCTGTGTCGAAGTAGACTTGATGTAAGCAATGGCGGTAATCATGACAAGAAAAACTCACAATTCCAGGAAATATTCTTTTCAGGCTGGCAGCAGCACATTCTGCTTTATGTTTCCCCCCGTCCAAGCAATCTTCGAACTCGAAAAGGGGCTGACGCACAGGATTCGAGAACGAGACTCTAGCAGAGTCAACGAAAGTGATCGTCCGCACTCCCCATCCCTGTTGAAGAAAGAGATCAGGTAACACGAACGAAAACAAAGACAAAGTGTATACCATCAAAGCCCGAGCAACATAACATCCAAGCGTACCGGCTCCTAACAAGAGGCAACGTGTCGAAGAAATCTTGTCTAATTCAAGTGAGGGCAAGATGCGCCATCGCATGAGTTTAAGATTCAGGTCGACAGCTTGAGCCGCTAATCGTGTAGGATCCATCATGGGTGCGAGATCGGCCAACCTAGGACCAAGTTTTCCTTGCGGGTTCTTCTCCCAACCAACTGCAGAAGGACGACTCTGAGGTTCCACTGCTGTAGACTCAGTAGTAGGAAGGTAAAGGATTCCAATTTGACTTTTCCATGCAGCATTGGACGGAGCGATTTCTGAATCACGCCAGCGGAGAACACGAACAGTTGAAGTCGTGGATGGGTATAAGGCCCGAAGGTATGCCAGGAGATTGCGAAGGGGCCATCCTGGATTGGATGGATCGGCAGAGGGGTCAATAAACCCGACGATTTGCTGTAGAGATAGTGGTGAGTGAGTCGCAAACTTAGGTAACTTGGAATACTCACTGCTTCTGGAGGGGTTGATGCGAAAAACGAATCAAAGTCCTCAACTGGAGCGAGAGAAACCGTCCCTGACGTGTCTTTTCGCAGGAGGAAGTAGGGAAGATGTATTTCACGCTGGCGTAGCTGAGCGTGGATAGTAGATAGCTGGCGACGACTGTTATTACGCAAAAGTAACTCAAAAGATGAGTAAAAACTTACCGAGGCCTCATCAAATTGCTCCGTCACGTTAGCCCAGCCCTCTTCGCGGATCTCCCATGCAGGTTTTGAGACGAACGCAGGGAATGCAAACCAATAGTAGTACTTGTATTTTTTAAGATCTGCAAACGTGATGAGGAGGAAACGGTTGAGCTGAGACGTATCACGCGTCTTGATGGCTTTATCCCAGATCTGTAGAGAACATGAGAGAGTTGACCTCTGTTTGAATCGCGTTCAACATGCCGTCTGAGCCTCTTGATTGAACAAAAACGGTTTATCTGCCGCTTTGAATTCTTCAATGGTGTTATGATTCTTCAGTGTGCCTAAGATTGATACAGAACCAGATGGACTCCTATGCAACACTTCAAATAAGCAATAAGTCTGAGTGTCTGTGTTTTGAACCTACTTATATGATTCGTCAAACGATTCCGCCCCAACTGTTAGATTGCATCCTAATGCAATCTCTTGTCCTGTTTCGCGATCTTTCACCGTTCTGCCTATCGAGTAAGAGCCTGACACGGGCACTGCTGCGTCTGATAATTTAAGTACGTCGATCTTAAGGTCAGTGAGTTTGTGCCATAATGAAGGTTGGATAAGGGACGAGAATGGTGCAAATTGGACAATCGGCATTGATGTTTGGACGCTAAAGAAGTATCAGAGGGAACTTCCATTGTTCCTGGTCATCGCTCACTGGCTTCCTATGCTTGTGGTACTTAATATCTCGTCGTGAAGATGCAGGAAGCGCAATAAATCGATAAGGCATGCGCGCACCGTGGGGACCTTGGCCGCTTAGTCATACATTAAAACCTTTGCTCGAGACACCTATCATAGTCTTCCTCGGACGGAGTGCTGCAGTTTACTGACCGTTGTGGCACGGCTTACTCATGAATTAATGTTGAAGGTTGAACGATAGGCTGCCAGATCACGGGAGTGCCTTGATTCTCACTGTGGATGCGGTCAAAATTAACCTTACCCATCCAATATATCGCTACTAGCGGCCCAGTTCGACCTTGTTCAGCAACTGGACCAGCTGGAGTCACTGTGCAGAAGACGCTGAACTCAGTCCTGAGTTCTCCAGGTCGTACGATGCCCACCGGATATTTCAGTACACACCATCGTCTTGCGCTTTTCTCACTCAGCGAGGCTCACTGAGTTCATTTTGCGCGTCACTCAGCCTTTGCTGAATGAGAGTAAAAAAGGTTCTACGCGACACTACGCGTTCCCAGACTGAGTCTCCATGTCGACGTCTGGAAGGTCTTCAGAACTCTCTGATATGCTGTTTGACATGAGTTATGGAGAACAAAGTCACCTCTTATGACATAGTACACAATCCGGACTCAATGTGCATAGGCATCCCCATCTACTAAATCCGCAGATCACCTTGTACTGTTTAAAGACACGATACGCTCTTCCGCCGCTCAGAAAGCCGTTGGGTTACTTTTAGTTCATTTTCTCGACCCACATTGACCTTTTTTGGCTACCAGTCAGTAATTTACGGCGGTATCAAGACAAGGCTCACCGATACCTTCGGCAGATTACAGACACGTATACTCACACCAGTCCTATGGCTTTTGATGAGTGCCTTGCCAACCTCAGCATGAAGCGCTTCGTGGACGAAAGCATGTAAGGCTAAAACCAACACCCTGCCTTACTTGTCCCGAATATGTGGCAGCAATTTTGGGGCTGGTCGACTTGCATGGGAAGCTTACGAGGTTGTGAATATGTTTTTCACGCGGCGTCACGCAGCTTACCCTTACCGCCGGAAGTTTGACTATTGACAGATTCGAATTCCTTAGGAACGTCAACACAAGGACACCGACACTCAGGTTAACGCCACAATCATCCAGTCAAGATCCCAGGGATTAACGTTAACCCCAATCCTCTGTAATATATCCTTCGGCTGATCCTTACTATCGTACCCCATTTGTCAGTTCTAGGTCGTCGCGGTGAATTTTACACTTTTCGGGTTCCTATTACTGGTAATATCTCGAGGAATCGATCCCCAGATGGTTTTAATCTGTTCTGTGGATTTATTCTAGACGCTTACACGACTCTTACCCGTTCATCGGTCTCTCCGGTCCGTCACCACCTAATTGTGCGTCTTTTTCTTGAAGACTGCATCCGGCGGCCCAGAATTTACCTCACAACAAACGTGAGTTATGCACCATGGCCATGGCCCCCCTCAAAGTTCCCATGTCTGGCTCAACGGATACTTTGTCCGAGCGTGACACCACTTTTCGTATACAAGGCGTTGCGTACATTTACTGTTTTACCGCCGGGTGCGGACGCAGTGTCAGCCCTCGTCTGTCGGGCCTGGTTGGGGCGTATACAATTGACTTTTCTTATTTTGAGATGCCATTGAGACTTCGAGGTTCTCGTCACATCATCATTTTTTGAATAGGTCTTTTTTTTGGGGGGGTCTGGAACATCATGTTTGAACCAAACCCCAAAAATTCTGATATATATATATATATATATATTTGATCCAACATAACTTGATAATTGTCCGAATGATCGGGAAATAGAATGGGTTTTTTTTTTCTTTCCAATCTTAAATTGAGTGTGTTCGTGAGAGCCGGGTATGAGCGACCTGACCAGGACACTGAATTCGACTCGGACCTTCGAGAAACTGCTTCATATACCGACATGGAGGAGGAGTTAGAAGCTCTGAACCATCATCTAAAACGCTAGTTAGGCTTGCCTTGGGTAATGATATCATACATTTGAATTGCAGTGCCCATCAGCCTCGCGACTGGCATGAAGCTTCGAAATCTGACATGAGAACGCAGTGACTCAGGAATGTTAACGTCATCCCGGCCTCCCCGTAAAATGATTAGATGTTTTGGCTTAGGAAAACGAGGGGCTTATGTATTGCCATGTATTTTATTCTTAGCACTTTGATCATCATTTGCCGCGGCTATCCCCAGCACCTGCGGATCATGCCAGCGATCTTTACAACCAAACTAACGTTTAAAATTTAATTGGCACCGACAGCCAACCTGCCCCAAAAAAAAGAGAAACAAATAACCACCTTTTTATCTCATCCTCCAACCATTTTGTTTTCAAATTCAGAACATACTTATGTAATGCAACTCATTCGAAAGGGACGAAATTAATCAATGATGACCACTAGCTATTAACGTTATAGTATTTATAATTAGCTAAACTTGACATACTAGAGAAATAACATAAGAGTTTGGATCTTTTTTCATTAGGGCATGAAGACCTTGTGTTGAAAAAGTGCGGTCTATCGTAGCCTGGAAAGGAATGTAAACTATCTTTCCATAGAAACTTTGGGCCACGGTCACCGGTCCAAAAGACTTTATGACTGACCCATGATAAGCGATCGACATCCGACAGGTCCTCGCCTCGGTCTGTGATTGCCACCATATGCACCACGGTCCGGATTCACGGTTTAAAAAGTCCAATGAATTAACGGCATGGTAGTCATTTACTCCGAGTCAACTCCCGATGGAAAGGTACCTATGGAAAGTAACCAAAACTTACCCAAAAAAAAAAACATGATGTTTCTTATTTTTGTGTAAATAATTCATTTTCAAAAGAAGAAAAAACAAGCGAAACAAACTATACTGAACAGAAAATCAAGCCAAAACAAAAAGCTAGATACACAATCGTATAGTTATACAGAAATCGATGAAGCGCTGCTCAAAATTCATATACTCGGGTTAAAACCGTTGAATAGGTTTTTATAGTAAGTAAAAAGTACATAGGTACATACAGGTCTAATCAACAAAAACAGAACAAGATAATGGGGGGGGACCTCCCAAAAAATAGATAAATATACATATTCAAGCAAGACCCCTCTCGTGTAGTTTTTTTTGTTTTTTTGTTTTTGTTTTTGTTTTTTTGTTTTGAAGAAAATCGTCCAGTTACTTTCTTTCTTGCTCTTGCGGGGGACCTGGTGATGATGATGATGCTGATGATGAATAAATGGGTGAATGAATGA
>Ga0193742_1000442_pt1 | contig 28126 bp, 30 predicted proteins | sample L2c1metaG_FD_165511 | JGI IMG/M metagenome (GOLD analysis project Ga0193742, IMG submission 165511) | Soil microbial communities from a riparian zone of the East river system, Colorado, United States - L2c1 | ecosystem: Environmental > Terrestrial > Soil > Riparian zone | place: USA: East River... | reverse complement strand
CGAGAGCTCCCGGCCTGCGACCGAGGCTTGGTGCAGACCGGCCGCCGCCACCGCCCGCGCCCGTCGGCGGTCGCCAGCGCGGGTCGGCATGCAGCGACCCTAGAGGACAGGCGTGGCGCGCAACCGGCCCTTGACACGGCAGATCTGAAAGAGCATTTTCGAAAGATGGATTTCACATCGTCGGCACGGATGGACGACCCCGACGTGATCCGGACCGTCGCCCACCCCGCTCGCATGGCGATCCTCGACTTCCTCAGCGCAGGGCCGGCGACCGCAACCGAGTGCTCCAGCACAGCCGGGGAGAGTCCCTCGGCGTGCAGCTACCACCTGCGCACGCTGGCGAAGCTCGGGTTCGTCGAGGAGGTGCCGAGCGAGGATCGGCGCAAGCGTCGCTGGCGCCTGGTCGTCCGGGGCCACGGCGTCCCCAAGAGCGCCCAGGACTCCGACGAGGTGCGGGTGGCGACCCGGGCCTGGGGCGCCCAGTGGGTCGCCATGGAGCAGCGCATCCTCGCCCAGTACATCGCCACCGAGGCGGACGAACCGAAGGTGTGGCAGAAGGCGGCGACCTTCTCCTCCGCCGAGCTCCACCTCACCCCCGACGAGGTGATCGAGCTGGGCCAGCGGATCGACGCCCTGCTGGAGCCCTTCCTCGACCGGGAAGACCCGGCCCACCGACCGCCCCGCACCCGCCCCGTGCGAGTCGTGCTCACGGCCTTCCCCCGCCCTCGGAACCCCCGCCCGGGCCCTCGGAACCCCCGCCGACGATGAGCCTGTGGCGCCAGCGAGACTTCATGAGCCTGTGGTCGGCCCAGACCGTGAGCCAGGTCGGGTCGCAGGTGACCGTCCTGGCGCTCCCGCTGACGGCCATCCTGGTGCTGCAGGCCGACACGTTCGAGGTCGGGCTGCTCGGCACGGCCCAGTTCCTGCCCTTCGTCCTCGTCGGCCTCCCCGCCGGCGTCTGGGTGGACCGTCTCCCGCGGCGGCCCATCCTGGTCGTCGGCGACCTCGGACGGGCGGCCGCCCTGGCGTCGATCCCCGCCGCCCACGCCCTCGGCGTCCTCACCATGGGCCAGCTGTACGCGGTGGCGTTCGTCGCGGGCGTGCTCACCGTCTTCTTCGACGTCGCCTACATGGCGTACCTGCCGTCGCTCGTCGGGAGAGAACACCTCGTCGAGGGCAACAGCAAGCTCGAGATCAGCCGCTCGGCCGCCCAGGTGACGGGACCGGGCCTCGCCGGCGCCCTCGTCGAGCTCTTCAAGGGCCCGGTCGCCATCGCCGTCGACGCCGCCAGCTACGTCGGCTCGGCCCTCTTCGTGCTGCGCATCCGCCGACAGGAGCCGCCCAACACCAGCGGCACCCGCCCCCGCATGACCACCGGCATCGCCGAGGGCCTCCGCTACGTGACCCGGCATCGGCTGCTGCGCTGGATCGCGGCCTGCACGGCCATCAGCAACCTGTTCGGCCAGATGGCCCAGACGGTGCTGCTCGTGTTCGCCGTCCGCGAGCTCGACATGAGCCCCGGCCTGATCGGCGTCGTGTTCTCGGCGGGCAGCGTGGCCGCCCTGGCCGCGGCGTTCGTGTCGACCCGGGCCCCACAGCGGATCGGGGTCGGGCCGACGATCGTGGGCGCCGCGGCGATCGGCAGTGCCGCCGGCCTGATCCTGCCGCTCGCCACCCGGTCGAACGGCCTGGCGTTGCTGGTCGGCTGGAGCCTCGTCGTCGCCTTCGCGGGCGTCCTCTACAACGTGACCCAGGGGAGCCTGCGCCAGGCGATCACCCCAGAGCGGATGCAGGGTCGGATGAACGCCACCATGCGGTTCATGGTGTGGGGGACGATCCCCGTCGGGTCGCTGCTCGGGGGAGTGCTCGGTGAGGTCATCGGCCTCCGGCCCACGCTCGTCGTCGCGGCGGTCGGTGGGCTGACGGCGGTCGTCCCCGTGTTGTTCTCCGATGTGCGGGACCTCCACGAGGTGCCCGACGGCACCTTGGTGGGCGCGTAGGATCCCGGCGCGATGCGGTGGACCGTGCACGGAGAGCGGGGCGTCTACGAGTCGGAGTGGATGCGGCTGCGGCTGGCCGACGTGGAGCTGCCCGACGGGGTGCGGTTCGAGCACCACGTCGTGCGGTTCCCACGGGGAGCGTCAGGCACCGTGGTCCACGATCCGCAGCGAGGGCTCCTGCTGCTGTGGCGGCACCGGTTCATCACCGACACCTGGGGTTGGGAGGTGCCGGCCGGGGCCATCGACGACGGCGAGACGCCCGAGGAGGCGGCGGCCCGGGAGACGCTCGAGGAGACCGGCTGGCGGCCCGGTCCCCTACGCCTGCTGACCCGGTACCACCCCAGCAACGGAGCCACCGACCAGGAGTTCAACCTGTTCGTGGCCGACGGCGCCACCTACGTCGGTGAGCCGCACGACCCCTACGAGTCGGAGCGCGTCGAGTGGGTCGCCGTCGAGAAGGTCAGGGAGCTCGTCGCACGACGACAGGTGCAGGACGGGCTGTCACTCACCGCCCTGCTCTGGTTCCTGGCCTTCCCCACCGCTTAGACGCTCAGGCCGCGCCCTCTTCGGCCGGATCCCACGCCGCCAGGTCGGCCAGGCGGGGGTCGTTCGAGAACATCTCCACGATCGGCTGCTCGAGGTCGAGCCGCCGCTTCAGACGACGGATCTCCAGCTCCTGGTTCCACAGCACCAGCGTGACCGCCAGGCCCTTCGCCCCCGCCCGGGCCGTACGGCCGGAGCGGTGCAGGTAGGTCTTGTGGTCGGGAGCCGGGTCGTAGTGGACGACCACGTCGAGATCGTCGATGTCGAGCCCGCGGGCGGCCACGTCGGTGGCGACCAGAACTGCCAGCCGACCTTCGGCGAACCGCTTCAGCGCCCGCTCGCGCACCTCCTGGCGGAGGTCGCCGTGGATCGCCTTGGCGTCGACATCCAGCTCAGCCAGGTCCTTCGCCACCTTGTCGGCCTGCCGCTTGGTGTTGACGAACACCAGCGTGCGCCCGGTGGAGTTGGAGATCGCCGCCGCCAGCCGCGGCTTGTCCATCTCGTGGACCAGCAGGAACCGGTGGGCCATCAGCTCGACGGACACCGTCGCCGAGCCGACCTCGTGGAACACCGGGTTGTGCTGGTAGCGGTCGACCAGGCCCTGGATGCCGCCGTCGAGCGTGGCGGAGAACAGCAGCGTCTGGTGCTCGCCCTGGGCGTGGCGTAGCAGCCACTCGACCTGGGGCAGGAAGCCCATGTCGGCCATCCGGTCGGCCTCGTCGATCACGACGATGCCGAGGTTGGTCAGCTCGACCGAGCGCCGGTCGACCAGGTCGATCAGCCGGCCCGGCGTGGCCACGACGATCTCGGCACCGCCGCGCAGGTCGTTGACCTGCTTGGCCATCGGCGCACCGCCGTAGACGGTGGCGAGGCGCAGGTTGCGGGCCTTGGCGAGCGGGCGCAGGACCTTGGAGACCTGCACGGCCAGCTCACGCGTCGGCACGAGCACCATTCCGGAGGGTCGCTTGGACTCGGCGGGTCCGACCCGCTCGATCAGAGGAAGGCCGAAGGCCAGGGTCTTGCCGGAACCGGTCTTGGCTTTGCCGCACACGTCGCGACCGGCGAGTGCGTCGGGGATACAGAGGCGCTGGACGGGAAATGGCGAAGGGATGCCCGCGTCGTCGAGGACCGCCACCAAATCATCAGAAACGCCCAGCGCGGAGAACGTGGGTTCTTCGTTGCGCATGGTTGCCCGGCAGCATACCTGGGATCACCTGCGGGAACGCGAATCGTGACGCTCCGAATTGCGCGTACTTACAGAGCTGTAACTCAGTCGCTGCCGACCCGCGCGTCGTGCCAGCGCCCGGCGCTGAGGTCGACCAACTCGACCGTGCGCGTGAAGCCGCGGATCGGCCGGGGACCGAGGTGCGCGCCGGCCAGGCCGTCGCCGCCGGCATCGAACAGCGAGGCGGTGATCAGCAGCTGGTGCGGCACCGCCTCGTCGCACAGCCGGGCCGCCAGGTTCACCGCCCGTCCGATGTAGTCGTCGCCCTCGAACAGGATCACCCGGCCCGCGGCGAGCCCGCCGCGCAGGGGTAGCGGGCAGCCCCGCTGGTCGAGCGCCTCCTCCATCCGCAGGACCGCGTCGATGAGGGGACGGGGCTCGGTCGCCACGAGCATCGCACCGTCACCCAGCCACTTCGCCACACGAACACCCCGCCAACCCGCCCGCTCACGGATCACCGATCGGAACGTCGACAGCGCCGCCACCGCATGGTCGACGCCGTCCTCGTCGGTGAGTTGCGTGAAACCGCAGAGATCGACGAACGCGAAGTTCCGGCGGACGAGCTCGTCCGGCGACTCGGCGTCATTGTCGAGCTGTTGCACGGGAGGCAGCCTACGAGTCCCCCGGGCGCCGGACCCTGCCGAAATCGCGAAACCACCGCGTCGGGCGCCCGTCGCGCGGCTGGATACTGTGCGCTGCCAATGGGTGTGCTCGACGACATCGCGGGCTGGCCGGTCGAGCAGGCCGCGGCCGGGGTGACCGATCCGACGACGACACGGGAGGTCGCCGGCGACCCCGATTGGCGGGTCCGCATCGCCTCGATCTCCAAGACAGTGGTGGCCTACGCGGGCCTCATCGCCGTGGAGGAGGGCAGCCTCCGCCTCGACGAGCCGGCCGGTCCGCCGGGGGCCACCGTCCGCCACCTGCTGGCGCACGCCGCCGGCTACCCGTTCAACGGCCGCCACACGCTCTCGCTGCCGGGTCGACGCCGCATCTACAGCAACACCGGCTTCGAGGTCTTCGGCGAGGTGCTCGCCGCCGCCACCGGGATGTCGGTGGCCGACTACCTGCACGCCGGAGTCTTCCAGCCGCTGGGCATGACCCGCTCGGAGCTGCGGGGATCGCCCGCCTACGGCGTCCACTCCACCGTCGCCGACCTGCTGCGGTTCGGCCGCGAGCTGCTCCGGCCGACCCTCATCCACGACGCCACGCTCACCGAGGCGACCACCGAGCAGTTCCCCGGCCTGTCCGGCGTGATCCCCGGCCTCGGCCGCTACGACCCCAACCCGTGGGGCCTCGGCTTCGAGCTCAAGGGCAGGAAGAGCCCGCACTGGACGGCACCCGAGGGCTCGCCCCGCACGTTCGGCCACTTCGGCGGCTCCGGCACGTTCCTGTGGGTCGACCCCGACGCCCGGCTGGCGTGCGCCGCTCTCACCAACCGGGAGTTCGGCACCTGGGCGCCGCCGCTGTGGTCGGCGCTGTCGTCACGGGTGCTGACCGAGCTGGGCGGTGGGAGTACGCCCTAGGTTGATCGCACCGAAGCGAGGGGGGATGCCGCGATGGTCAGCAGCACCGAGATCAAAGCCCAGCTCACCGGCCCCGGTGGCGCGTTCGAGGTCGTCACCGAGGACGTGATGGGCCGCCCGCTGCAGGTCTACGGGCAGCGCATGCACTCGCTGCGGGAGATCGCGCAGGTGGCCGTGGCCCGGGGTGACGAGAAGGACTTCGTGGTCTACGGCGACCGTCGCTACGGCTTCGCCACGTTCGTCCGGACCGCCAAGGGCGTCGCCAAGGATCTGGCCGACGACTACGGCATCGCCGCCGGCGACCGGGTGGCCGTGCTGTCGCAGAACAACCCCGAGTGGTGCCTGTCGTTCTGGGCGACCGTGTCGCTCGACGCCGTGCTCGTCGGCCTCAACGGCTGGTGGAAGGCCGACGAGATCCTCTACGGCCTGCAGGACTCGGGCGCGTCGGTGCTGGTGGCCGACCGCAAGCGCTTCGAGCGCATCGCCGACCAGCTCGACCAGGCGCCCGACCTGCGCCACGTGTTCCTCGCCGACGCCTCCCCCGACGACTTCCCGCAGGTCAAAGCCGACGGGCACGTCGCCCTCCACCGCTTCGACGAGCTCACCACCCAGCCGACCGACGACTTCCCCACGGTCCCCATCGACGAGGACGACGACGCCGTCATCTTCTACACCTCCGGCACGACGGGTCGACCCAAGGGCGCCATCTCCACCCACCGGTCGATGGTCGCCAACCTGCAGAACACCCTGTACACGGCCATCTCGGGGTCGATGCTGGCGGCGGCCGAGGGCATCGACGCCGGCTACACCACCCGTGAGACCGTGTCGCTGCTCACGTCGCCGCTGTTCCACGTCTCGGGGTGCCACTCGGGGCTGGTGGTCGGGCTTCTGGCGGGCGTGAAGCTGGTCATCCCGGCCGGGCGCTTCGACCCGCTCGACGCCCTGGAGCTGATCCAGGACCACAAGGTGACCGTGTGGGCCACCGTCCCGACGATGGTGTGGCGGGTGTGCGAGCACCCGGCCCGCCACGACTACGACACCTCGTCGGTCACGTCGGTGGCCTTCGGCGGGTCGCCGTCGGCCGAGGAGCTGCAGCGCAAGATCCGCGACACCTTCCCCAACGTCCGCACCACGTCGAACGCCTACGGGCTGACCGAGACGTCGTCGGTCGCCACCGTGATCACCGGGCCGGACGCCCGCCGCAAGCCGTGGTCGGTGGGCCCGCCGGTGCCGACGGTGGAGGTACGCATCCAGGCCGCCGACGGGACCGATGCCCCCGTCGGCCAGCCCGGTGAGGTGTGCATCCGGGGGCCGATCCTGATGAAGGGCTACTGGGGCAAGCCCGACGCCACGGCCGAGGCGATCGATGCCGACGGCTGGCTGCACACCGGCGACATCGGGCTGCTCGACGACGAGGGCTTCCTGTCGATCACCGACCGGATGAAGGACATGATCATCCGGGGCGGCGAGAACATCTACTGCGTCGAGATCGAGAACCGGCTGGTGGAGAACCCGGCGGTCGCCGACGCCGCGGTGATCGGCGTCCCCCACCCCGAGCTGGGCGAGGAGGTGAAGGCCGTCGTCCAGCTGGAGCCCGGGCGGTCGCTGACGGAGGACGACGTGCGCGCCTGGGTCCGGGCGACGCTCGCCGAGTTCAAGGTGCCCGCCTACGTCGACCTGACCCACGACCCCCTCCCCCGCAACGCCTCCGGGAAGCTCCTGAAGAACGTCCTGCGCGGCGAGGGCATCGTCTCCTTCGAGGAGACGATGTGAACTGTCTTCGCTCAGCCGGCTATGCCCGGCTGAGCGAAGACAGTTCACGAGCCCGGTACAGGTCGCGCAACTCGCGGGCGGTCGCGTCGCTGCGCTTCGTGACGTCGTCCCACGTGACCTCGACCAGGTCCCAGCCAAGACGCTTGAGGTGCCTGCGCCGGCGCCGGTCGGACTCGTGCATGTGCTTGCCGGAGTGCCACGCGAGGCTGTCGCACTCGATCGCCCAACGGATGAGTGGCCAGGCCAGGTCGAGGTAGGCGACGAACGGGCCGTCACGCACCATGTGCTGCAGAGTCGGTGCGGGTAGGCCGACCCGACGGACCAGCCGGGCCGTCATCGACTCGAACCCGCTCTGGGCGAAGCGGCCAGCCCCCAGGCGCTCCTCCAGCAACATCCTGAGCACGCGGCTACCGGGCCGGCCCCTCCCACCCACCTCCAGGAACCGCTGGCCGACCGTGTCGAGCATCCCCGGCCACCGGTTACAGGCGCTGTCGAGCGCCCGGCTGACGAGGCTGAGCGGCACGACAGCCGGGAGGTCGAGGATCGTCCGGGCGACCGTGGTGCAGGGGATGCCTTGGACCATGGTCAGGTCGACACCATGTAGACGCCGGGTCTCGTGCTCGGACCACAGGCCCCTTCGCTGGCGACGGCGACCCTTCGCCGTCAGCACCTCGATGCGATCCGGCGGGAACCCGTCGAGCTGCCAGAGCGCAGCGGCGCTGCGATGCGAGGCCCAACCGGCACCGGACGACGTCGCCACGGCCACACGCTGCGACCACGAGTCCGGCGCCCCGGCGACGACGTACACCTCGGGTGCCGGACGGACGAGCCGACCGCGGTCGTGCCAATCGGCGAGGGAGGCCGTGCTGATCCCGAGCCGTCGCGCCTCGGCCACGCTCACCACCCCGTGATGCTTCCGGGCATGAGCCGCCAGCCGCCGCCAGCCGTCCGTCATGCACTGAGACTGACTGAAAGTCACCTGTGACGCAAGGCCAATGCCCTTCTGTCTTCGCTCAGCCGGCTATGCCGGGCTGAGCGAAGACAGTTCGGTCAGAACGCCGCGGCGACCAGGTCCCCCGGGCCGGCGGTGACGGCGGCGAGGAGGCCGTCGGCGGTGGGCAGGATCTGGTCGCAGTAGAAGCGGGCCGTGACGATCTTCTGGCGGTACCGCTGGGCATCGTCGCCGGACGCGCCTGCGTCGAGCCGCCGCTGGGCGGCCAGGGCCGACTTCGCCAGCAGCCAGCCACCCGTCACCGTGCCCGCCATCCGCAGGTACGGGGTGGCGCCGGCGAGGGCGTTCGTCGGGTCGGCCAGGCCGTTCGTCATCAGCCACTCGGAGGCTTCCTTCAGGACGTCGTGGCCGGCGGCCAGCCGGGTGCCGATGGGCCCCAGCTCGTCGGACGACGACACCTCGTCGGCCGTCGCCGCGACCGACGCCAGGAAGTCCATGACCACCCCGCCCGCCCGCATGGGCAGCTTGCGCCCCACCAGGTCCATCGCCTGGATGCCGTTGGTGCCCTCGTAGATCGGGGCGATGCGGGCGTCGCGGTAGTACTGGGAGACGCCGGTCTCCTCGATGTAGCCCATGCCGCCGAACACCTGGATGGCCAGCGAGGTGACCTCGACGCCCATGTCGGTGCCCCAGCCCTTGGTGATGGGGGTGAGCAGGTCGGCCAGCTCCTGGCGCTGCTCGCGCACCGCCGCGTCGGGATGGTGCAGCGCCAGGTCGAGGCACTCGGCGTTGAGGTAGGCGATGCAGCGCGACGCCTCGTTGAGCGCCCGCATCGTCAGGAGCATCCGGCGGACGTCGGGCAGGTCGACGATCAGCGACTGCTCGCCCCGCGGCGCCCCCGGCGCCCGGCCCTGCCGCCGCTCGTGGGCGTAGGCCACCGCGCTCTGGTAGGCCCGCTCCCCCAGCGCCAGGCCCTGCAGCCCGACCGACAGCCGGGCGTTGTTCATCATCGTGAACATGTAGCGCATGCCGGCGTTCGCCTCGCCGATGAGGTAGCCGACGGCGTCCTCGTAGGCCATCACGCAGGTGGGGCTGGCCTTGATCCCCATCTTGTCCTCGATCGACACGCACTCGAGGCTGTTGCGGTCGCCCAGGTTGCCGTCCTCGTCGACGAGGTACTTCGGCACGATGAAGCAGGAGATGCCCTTGGTGCCGGGAGGAGCGTCGGGCACCCGGGCGAGCACCAGGTGGACGATGTTGTCGGCCATGTCGTGCTCGCCGAACGAGATGAAGATCTTCTGCCCCGTGATGCGCCAGCTGCCGTCGGCGTCGCCGGACGGCACGGCCTTGGTGGCGACGGCACCCACGTCGGAGCCGGCCTGCGGCTCGGTGAGGTTCATGGTCCCGGTCCACTCACCGGTCACCATCTTGGGCAGGTAGCGCTCCTTCTGCCCCTCGTCGCCGTGGTGGAGCAGCATGTCGATGGCGCCCTGGGTGAGCAGCGGGCACATGGAGAAGGACATGTTCGCCTCCTGCATGATCTCCTGCATCACGCTCCCGACCAGCCACGGGAAACCGCCGCCGCCGTAGTCGGCGGGGAACGGCACGCCGCCCCAGCCGGCCGCCACGTACTGCTGGTAGGCGTCGCGGAAGCCGTCGGGGGTGACCACGGCCCCTGCCTCCCAGCGACTGTGCTGCACGTCGCCCACCCGGTTCAGCGGGGCGACCACCTGCTCCATGAAGCGGGCGTTCTCTTCCAGGACCCCGTAGACGGTGTCGGGGTCGACGTGCTCGTAGGCCGCGAACTTGCTCAGACCGGCGAGGTCGACCACGTTCTCGAGCACGAAGCGGATGTCGTCAAGCGGCGCCGAGTAGTCGGACATGCCCTGACCGTATTCGGTGTGTCGGCGACTCGCGACTCGTCGCGAGCGTGCCCCTAGCCGTCCCGCTTGCGGCCGTGCGACGTCTCCGTCAGCTCGTCGGCCGCGGCCACCACCCGGTCGACCAGAGTGGCCAGGTCACGACCGGTGCGGGGACGAGCCGGCTCGCTGCCGGCGACCACCGCGAGGATCACCGCGCCCGCCTGGTCGAACACCGGCGCGGCGATGTACGCGGCCCGGTAGGTGGCGTCGGGATCGACGTCGGTGATCAGCGGCGAGCTGCGCGCCAGGTGCCACAGGGCGTCGCGCAGCGCCGACTGGTTGCCGTTCGCCTCCTCCCCTCCCCCGACGACCTGCAACGCCGGTCGATCCGACAGCAGCGCCGTCAGCCGGTACCACTCGGGGATCGCCGCCCCGATCACCACGCCCAACCGGCGGGCCGCCTGGAGAGCGGTCAACGCCTGCTGGACCGACGTGATCGCCGGCGAGCGGGCCAGCCACGCCTCCACCGACGGCTCGTCGGCCCAGGCGTAGAACACCGCACCGTTGGGCGGCACCAGGGGCCACCGCAGCGGCACGGGCACGGCGCCGTCGGGGTCGGCCCGGCTGACGATCGTCGCGTGGTCGCCGTGCGGCTCGGACGCCACGGCCGCGGTCGCCAGCCCGGTCGACGACGCCAGCCGCCGCAACACGCCCGGCGTGAAGTCCTGCGCCTGGTAGCCGCGCTGCGCCGCGGTGCCCACCGGCACCAGCCGCGGGCCGAGCGAGTACCGCTTCTCGTCGGGGTGCCGGAGCAGGACGCCCCGGGCCGCCAGCTCGGTGAGGAGCGCGTGGGCCGTCGCCTTGTTGAGGTCGCAGCCGCGCGCCAGCTCGGAGAGCGTGAAGCGCTCGTCCGGACGCGCCGCCATGAACTCGAGGACCGCCACGACCCGTTCCGCTCCCGGGGAGGGCCGCGCCATCAGCGTTCCCCACCCGAGGACTCGGAACCAGCTCGCCATCGAGGGTCAGTTGAAGGAGCCACCTGCCTGTCCCGCCTTTGCCGCCTGCCGCCACCGTCACACTAGTGCCGTCCAAAGGGGTTGAGCAGCGGCGATGGACATGCCGAATCGGACGGACCGCCTCGACAGGCCGGGTAATGTCGGCGCCCGTGCTTCTCGACCCGCTCGCCACTGGCGTCTTCGGGTGGTTCCAGTGGCCCCCGGGGCGTGGCAAGGCGAACGCCGGCGTGGTGGTCGACGCCGACGGCATCACGCTGATCGACACGCTCATGACACCCGCGCAGTGGGAGCCCTTCGCCACCGCCGTCGAGGAGAGCGGCCTCCCGGTGCGGCGCATCGTGCTCACCAGCAGCGGGGTCGAGTTCGCCGGCGGCACCGGGCGGTTCAAGCTGGCGGCGATCTACGGCAGCCCCCAGACCAGCGTCCACCTCGACCAGCCGCCCAACGTGGAGAGCTGGCGGGCGCTCTACCCCGACCACGCCGACCAGTTCGACGGCGTGACCACCCGGCCGGTGAGCCACGTGGTCGCCTCCGACGTGCAGCTCACCGACGCCGTCGCCGTCTACGCCACCGCCGGACCGATGCAGGAGAACCTGGTGGCGGTGCTGCCGGGCGCCCAGATCCTGTTCGCCGGTGCCATGTGCAGCTTCGGGGTCACGCCCCTGTGCTGGCAGGGCGACCCGACGGTGTGGGCCGACCAGCTCGACCGCCTGGCCGGGATGGCGCCGATCATCGTGCCGGGGCACGGTCAGATCGGCGGCGAGGAAGAGCTGCGGGCCCAGCAGGCCTACCTGCGGGCGTGCGTCGACGCCCGAGGCGACGTCGGCGCGCTCGCGAAGGGCCCGTGGGACGACTGGACCGAGCGCGAGCACGACGTCGTCAACGTCGAGCGGGCGGCGATGCTGGCCGCCGGCGACGAGGGCATCCCCCCGTCGATGCTGCGCCTCGCCGGGATGGGCTAGTCGGCCGGTCGGTCAGTAGCCCGTTCGTCCCGACATCACGTCGTAGTAGCGATTCGAGTCGGGCCGGTACAGCAGCACCAGGATCGTCACCGCCAGGGCGAGGCTGATCAGGGCGAACAGCACGCCGAGGGCGGTCGTCTGCCCGGTGGCGATGTTGATGAGCGTGAAGAGCACGTTGATGCCGCCCAGCACGGTGGCGGTGGTACGGGCCCACGTCTTGCCCTTGCCGTTGGAGTTGGCCATCCAGAGCCACAGCGCCGCTCCGAGCAGAGCGGCGACCACCGACACCCCGAGGGCCAAGTTCACCGCCGTGTCGATCTCGTCGGCGGTGAAGTCGGGGTTGTCGTCCTCCATGATGTCGCGGATCTCGTCGCGCTGGACGAACGTGAAGAGGACGCTCACGACGCTGAGCGCGGCGCCCACCTGCATCAAGCGCACGGCCAGGCTGAGGCTCTGCGGCTGCTCGGCCCCGGCGCCGGCCGGTTGGCCGGCTGCTGGCCACTGGCTCGGCTCTCCCCACGGCCCGGGTTGCTGCGGCGGTTGCGGTGCGTCCACGGTCGTCTCCCCCTGCGGTTCCTCGGGTCGGAATTCTGCCATCCCTACCCTGGCCAGGCCGGGATGATCCTCCAGGCATGGCGGTACCGTGGCGACATGCTGTTCGGAAGAGAGAAGCCGCACCTGCCCACACCGGAGGAAGCGCTTCCCGGCCGGGCCGAACGACCGTTCCACCTGGCGGGCATCCACACCGTGCTGGGCACCCCGATCGAGCCGCCGTTCCCCGCCGGACTGGCTCGGGCCGTGGTCGGCATGGGGTGCTTCTGGGGCGCCGAGCGCACGTTCTGGCAGCTCGACGGCGTGTACACCACCGCGGTCGGCTACGCCGGTGGGGCCACGCCGAACCCCACCTACGAGGAGGTCTGCTCCGGTCGCACCGGGCACACCGAGGCGGTGCTGGTGGTGTTCGACCCGGCGAAGCTGTCGTGGGGCGAGCTGTGGCGGACGTTCTGGGAGGGCCACGACCCGACGCAGGGCATGCGGCAGGGCAACGACGTCGGCACCCAGTACCGCTCGGCGATCTACATGGCCGACCCCGCCGCCCTCGCCGAGGCGGAGGCCAGCCGGAGCCTCTACCAGGCGTCCCTGCGTGATGCCGGCCACGGCGAGATCACCACCGAGATCACCGCCGAGCCGCCGTTCTTCTACGCCGAGGACTACCACCAGCAGTACCTCGACAAGAACCCCAACGGCTACTGCGGCATCGGCGGCACCGGCGTCTCCTGCCCGATCGGCCTCACCAGCTGAGGACCAGCGGCGGCAGGGGAGGTTGCCCAGCCACCGTCAGCTATCGGTCATGCTCCCCTGGCAGCACCAGCTGACGGAGGGTCCAGCGGACGGGCGGCCCGTCCGGGCCGATCGACAGGGACGACAACCCGGCGGCGAGTCGGTCGGCCCCGGGCTCGTCGACGAGAGCCATGCGGATCGCGTCGGCTCGCCAGGTGGCGAGGTTCATGGCGAACATCCGGGCGGCGACGGCGGCACCCACGTCGTGGCGCACGAGGTGGCCACCGAGGGGCTCCAGCAGCCGGCCGGCGTACATCTGGGCACCCTCGGCGGCGACCAGCGCGGTGGTCACGGCGAGGTAGTCCCGCAGCACGCCCGGCGGGGCGTCGATGGCCTCCACCTCGTCGAGCACCAGGACGCCACCCGGCCGCAGGCACGACCGCCAGAGCGCCACGACATCCAGTGGTCCGGGCAGGTGGGCCAGCAGCAGCCGGGCGTGGACGAGGTCGGCGGGCCCACCGGGCAGCGGCGCCCGGGTGACGTCGTGGACGGCGTAGGTCACCGCCGGGTCGTCGGTCAGCGACCGGGCGGTCGCCACGAAGCGGTCCGACGCGTCGAGCCCCAGCGTCGTCCGGGGCCGGCACACCGCGGCGACCAGCCGGGTCGTGTGGCCCGGCCCGCAGCCGAGATCGACGGCCCGCCCGACCCCGTCGTCGCCACGCGCCACGACCGCGTCAGCCCGAGTCAACAGCGCCCGCGACGTCGGCTCGAACACCGCGGCGACCAAACCCAGCCGGTCGGCCGCGAGGTCGCCGTCGCCGAACGTGTAGCGACCCGACATCAGTCGACGCCGCGCAGCAGCATCACCAACGCCACGTCGGCGACGACGTCGATCAGCTCGTCGACCCCGGAGCGCTCGTCGGCCGGCAGCAGCACCCAGTCGACGATCAGTTCGTTCACCGCCCCCACCAGGCCCAGCGCGAAGGCGTCCCGGTGGCGCTGGTCGACGCCCTTGGCGTCCATCTCGTCGCGCACGTAGTCGCTGATCCAGCGGGCGTACAGGTGGTGGGCGGCGCGCCGCTTGGCCTCGTGCTCGGCGCTGATGCCGACGCTCTCGAGCATGGCGACCCGGGCCACCCGCGGGTCGTCGACCAGGGCATGCACCAGCTGGGCGATCCGGGCCCGGGTGCGCCGCGACGCCAGGTCGGGCCCCTCGTCCACCCGGACGTCCGTGAGCTCCTGGAAGATCCGGTACGTCAGCTGCTCGCCCAGGCCACTCAGCAGGGCCGCCCGGTTGGCGAACTCGGCGTAGAAGTCGCGGCTGCTGACCGAGGCCCGCCGGCAGATCTCCTCGATCGACGACGAGGCGTAACCCTTGGTGCCGAACACCTCGAGCGCCGCGTCCAGCAGAGCCTGGCGTCGCAGTTGCCGACGCTCGGCCAACGTGCGGCCCTTCCGCAGGCGCTCGCCCTGCCGAAGGCCGTCACGGATGCTCGCCTCAGGCATGACGGCCAGGCTAGGCGGCGCCCTCGACCCAGCGCTCCGGGGTGACGCAGCGCCGACGGGCTATTGAAATGCAGGCTTTTCCTTTCCGCCAGACTGTGCCTATATTGACTCTAGCGACGACAAATGTCGCATTTGTTGACAGTCCACTGGAGGGGGAGAAAACAGTGAGACACAGCCGTTGGACGCGCGCGCTCGCGTCCCTGGTGACGGTCGCCGCGATAACCGCGACCGCCGCCGCCTGCGAGCCACCCGCCGACTTCTACAGCCCGCCGCCGTCGCTCTCGGGCCAGCCCGGCGACGTGATCGCCACGGCACCCACCAACTTCGGCCTCAACCTGAACGTCACCTCGACGGCGATCAAGTACCGGTCGACCACCGCCACCGGTCAGGCCAACTACGTCACCGGCACCCTGCTCGTGCCCACCGCAGCGTGGACCGGCGCCGGGCCCCGGCCGATCGTCGCCTACGCCCTCGGCACGCAGGGCCTGGGCGACGGCTGCGCGGCGTCGAAGTCGATGACCGCCAGCCTGCTCTACGAGCAGGGCAACGTGCAGGGCCTGCTCGACCGGGGCTGGGCCGTCGCGGTCAGCGACTACGAGAAGATCGGCACGCCCGGCGATCACACCTACGTGATCAAGAACGCCGAGGCGCACGCCGTGCTCGACCTGGTGCGCGCCGCCCAGCGGCTCCCCGGCTCGGGCGTCGCGGCCAACGCACCCGTCGGCGTGGTCGGCTACTCGCAGGGCGGCCAGGCCGCCGCGGCCGTGGCCGAGCTGGAGTCGACCTACGCACCGGAGCTCAACGTGAAGGGCATCGCCGCCGGCGGCGTGCCCGCGGACCTGAAGGTGGTCGCCGACTGGCTCAACGGCGGCGGCACCTTCTTCTTCAGCTTCCTGGCCTTCGCCGCCGTCGGCCTGGACTCGGCCTACCCGGAGCTGGACCTGGACTCGTACCTGAACCAGACCGGCCGCGACATGCTCGCCCAGGGCCGCAACGCCTGCCTGGTCGACGGCCTGCTGCTGGGCGCCGGCAAGAACATCACCCAGGTGACCACCACCGATCCGCTGGCCACGCCGCAGTGGCAGGCCCGGGTCGCCGAGCAGAAGATCGGCAACGTGCGGCCCCAGGTGCCGGTGTACCTGTACCACGGGGTGCTCGACGAGATCATCCCCTACGGCCAGGCTGCCGCGCTGCGCACCGCCTGGTGCGCCCAGGGCGCCCCGATCCAGTGGACCGACTACTGGCTCGCCGACCACCTGCTGGGGATCTTCGCTGCCTCCGGCGACGTGGGCAACTGGATGGCGGCTCGCTTCGCCGACCAGCCGTTCACACCCAACTGCGCCTGACAGAGACGCAGTAGAGACGACGACCGATCCGGTGGCGGGGGGCTCAGCCTCCGCCACCGGCCGCGCCGGGGGGCAGGTCGCGCTCGATGCCGTCGAGGATGCGGGCCAGGTTGCGGTCGAAGCGCGACGGGTCGCGCTCGTGGACGATGAGCTCCTTCCACAGGTCGTCGGTGCCGTACTCGTCGAGGAGGGCCCGTACCTGCGGGTACTCGCCGCCGCGGGCGAGGTCGATGACGTAGCTGCGCATCTCGTCCGGGGCGGTGTCGGTGGCGTCGTTGCGGCGGTGGAGGCAGTAGCCGAACACGTACTCGTCGACGGTCTGGATGATGTCGAGGCGCTCCGCCACGCCGATGTCGAGCGACGAGAGCGCCTGCAACGACTGGTCGAAGTGGCGCACGCCGCTGGGGCCCACGGTCGGGTCCTCGGCGATGTCGAACACCCAGGGGTGCGCCAGCAGCACGTCGCGGGTGCGGCGGGCGATGGCGGTCATGGCCTCGCGCCAGTCGTCGGGGAGCTCGCGGTCGTCGAGGAGAAGCTCCGACATGACCCGGTCGCCGAGCAACGCCATCAGCTCGTCCTTGGTGTGGACGTAGTGGTAGAGCGTCATCGTGCCGCTGCCCAGCTCGGCGGCCAGCCGGCGCATGGACAGGGCATCGACGCCCTCGGTGTCGGCGACGTGCAGGGCGGCGTCGGCGATCTGGTCGAGCGAGTGGCGAGGACGGCGGGTGCCAGGGCGCTCACGGGTCCAGATCCCGTAGGCGACCGGGGCGAGGCGCTCGAGCTTGTCGGCGTGCTGCTCGATCTTCTCGACGACCCGGCGCTGCTTCTCGTCGATCTTCTCGGCGACGCGGCGCTGCTTGTCCTCGATCTTCTGCTCGACCTTCCGGCGCTGCTGCTCGACCTTCTCCTCCACCTTCCGAGCGACCATGCCGGCCACGTCGTCGTGGCGGTGGCGAGATCGTCCGGAATTCCCCGTTGCCATGCCGTACAGCGTACTACTAGTCTTAGCCGTACCATGTACGACTCACCGGTACAGCCTACGAACAACGGTCGCGCCGGTGGCGTCCGGGCCGCCGGGCTGGGGAAGCGCTACGGAGACCTCTGGGCTCTCCGCGACCTCCACCTCGACGTCCCGGCCGGCACCGTGCTCGGCCTGTTGGGTCACAACGGGGCGGGCAAGACCACCGCAATCCGCATCCTCACCACCCTCACCTCCCCCACCACCGGCCAGGCGAGCGTCGCCGGGCTCGACGTCGTCCACGACGCCGCCGCCGTCCGCGAGCGGATCGGCGTCGCCGCCCAGCAGGCCACGGTCGACGGGCTGCTCACTGCCCGGGCCAACCTCGAGATGGTCGGGCGGCTCCACCATCTATCCCGGAACACCTCCCGGGTCATGGCCAACGAGCTGCTGGAGCTGCTCGACCTCACCGACGCCGCCACCAAGCTGGCCAAGAACCTGTCCGGTGGCATGCGCCGCCGGCTCGACCTCGCCGCCAGCCTGGTGGCCTCGCCCGAGGTGCTGTTCCTCGACGAGCCGACCACCGGACTCGACCCCCGCGGTCGCGCCGACCTGTGGTCGACGCTGCGGGAGCTGGTGCGCGACGGCACCACCATCGTCCTCACCACCCAGTACCTCGAGGAGGCCGACCGGCTGGCCGACGAGATCGTCGTGCTCGACCACGGCCGCACCGTCGCCAAGGGCACACCCGCCGAGCTGAAGGCCCGCATCGGCGACGACCGCTTCGACGTCACCGTCGCCACCCAGGGAGACCTGGTGGCGGCCGCGAGCGTGCTGGCCCCGTTCGTCGCCTACGAGCCGACGCTCGACAGCGACGCCCTGGTCGTCAGCGCCCCGATCGTCGACGGCACCCGCCTCATCGACGTGGTGCGGGCGCTGGACGAGGCCGGCATCGACGCTGTCGACGTCAACCGGCGCCAGTCGTCGCTCGACGACGTGTTCCTCACGCTCACCACCCTCGTCGACGAGACGGCGGGCACCCAGGAGGCACTGGCATGAGCACCACGCTGGCCACCACACCCCCGGGCACCTCGGCGTCCCCGGTCACCCGAGCGCCCGCTCCCCCGGCGCGCTCGGGCGTCCGGATGCTGCTGTCCGACACACTCGTGTTCGCCCGGCGCAACGTCGAGCACATCCGCCAGATCCCCGAGAAGCTGCTCGACGTCACCCTCCAGCCGCTCATGTTCGTGCTGCTGTTCGCCTACGTGTTCGGCGGCGCCGTCGACGTCGGCGGGTCGTACCGCGAGTACATCATCGGCGGCATCCTCGTGCAGACGATCGCCTTCGGGATGATGGGGCCGGGCACGTCGATCGCCACCGACCTCACCGAGGGCGTGATCGACCGCTTCCGCACGCTGCCCGCCCGACGGCAGGCCTACCTGCTGGGCCACTTCGTGGCCGAGCTGGCCGGCATGATGCTGGCGGCGGTCGTGCTGCTGGGCACCGGGCTGCTGGTCGGGTGGCGCACCCACGCCCCGTTCCTCGACGTGGTCACGGCGCTGGCGCTCCTGCTGCTGTTCGCCTCGGCCATGATCTGGTTCGGCACGTGGATCGGCATGCTCGTGCGGTCGCCCGACGCGGTGATGGGCATCGCCTTCGTGGCCGTGTTCCCGCTGACGTTCATCAGCAGCGCCTTCGTGCCGATCGACTCGATGCCGAACGTCCTGCAGTGGGTGGCGTCGTGGAACCCGGTGAGCGCTGTGGTGGCGGCGGTGCGCGAGCTGTTCGGCAACCCGTCGTCGCCGATCGTCAAGGACGTGTGGCCGATGCAGCACCCGGTCGCCGCGGCGTGGCTCTACTGCCTGGCATGTCTGGCGATCAGCGTGCCGCTCGCCCTGCGCCGCTTCCGCACCCGCACGGCCGACTGACCCGCCCGGTCGCCCGCCGCGCGGTGCCCCGAGGTTGCCCTGACCGTGGAGTGGCGGTCAGGGCACCTCGGCGTTCAGGCGCCCTCGAGGACGACGACCGGGATCTGGCGGGTGGTCTTCTTCTCGTAGTCGGCGAAGCCGGGCATCTGCTGCTTCTGGCGCTCCCACAGGTCGTCGCGCTCCTGACCCTCGGCGACCCGGGCCCGCTTGGTCACGGTCTCGGTGCCGATCTCCACCGTCACCTCGGGGTTGGCGACCGCGTTGTGGAACCAGGCGGGGTTGAGCGGGGCGCCGCCGTAGGAGGCGAACACCACCACGTCGTCTTCCCGAGCCTGGTAGACGAGCGGGTGGATCCGGTCCTCGCCGGTCTTCGCACCCGTCGTGTGGAGGAGCAGCAGGGTGGCACCCTCGAACGGCCCGCCGACCTTGCCTTCGTTCGCACGGAATTCCTCGATGATCGATGCGTTCCAGTCGGACATGCCGCGGAGCCTAGGGCCGTCGCCCCGCTCTGCGGCACCCTCAACCTGTGACCCGCAGGACCAGGTATTGGAGCGCGAAGCCGACGAGGACGACCCCGAAGGCGACCCGGAGGCGGCCGGTCGGCAGGCGCTGCGCCAGCCACGCCCCGACCGCCGCGCCGGGCACCACACCGAGGGCGAACGGAGCGGCGATGTACCAGTCGATGCTGCCCAGCAGAGCGTGGGTGACGAGGGTCGGGACGGTGAGGGTGGCGGCGACGATCAGGCTCGTGCCCGTCGCCTGGTGCATGTCGAGGCCCAGCACCACCAGGAACAGCGGCACCAGCAGGAAGCCGCCGCCGTTGGCGAGCAGCCCCGACACGAAGCCGACGCCCACCGCCGCGACCACCACGTAACCGCTGGAGCGCCGACGCAGGGAGTCGGCGGCGGCCATCGTCCGACCCGGCAGCAGCATGCGGCCGCCGACCACCAGCAACGTCGCCGCCTGCAGCACGAGGAGGCCGTCGCCGCCGACCCGACGGCTGGTCATCGCCCCGGCGACGGCGGCCGGCACCGCCCCGGCCATCACCCGGCCGGCGAGGCGCCAGTCGACCTTGCCGCGCCGGGCGTACGACCAGGCGCCGGCCACGGAGCTGGGCACGAAGGCCGGCAGCGGGGCGACGACGGCGGCCAGTGGCGGGATCCCGAGCAGCGACAGGGCGGGGGTCGCGAACGCCGCGCCCACGCCGAAGAGGCCGTACAGCAGGCCGACGACGGCACCGGCGAGAGGGATCCACGTGGTCACGTCCTCAGTAGGCCCGGTGTAGAGCCATCGACCAACACCATGATGTCAATCGTCTCGATAGCTTCCCTCTATGGATCTGCGGAGCCTGGGCTACGTGGTGGCGATCGTCGACGAGGGCGGGTTCGGCCGGGCCGCGGCCACGCTCGGGGTGACCCAGCCGTCGTTGTCGCACGCCGTGAAGGCGCTCGAGAACGAGCTGGGCACGCAGCTGTTCCACCGGCTGGGGCGGTCGGTCACGCTGACGTCGGCCGGCGAGGCGCTGCTGGGGCCGGCCCGCCAGGCGCTGCGCGACGCCGAGGTCGCCCGGGCGGCGGTGGCGGCGGTCGTGGGGCTGTCGTCGGGCCGGCTCGACCTGGTGTGCCTCCCGACGCTGGCGGTCGACCCGGTGGCTGATCTGGTCGGCCGGTTCCGGGCGCAGCATCCGGGCGTCCGGGTGCAGATCGAGGAGCCCGAGGACGCCGACGCCGTCGCCGCCCTGGTCCGCACCGGCGCCAGCGAGCTCGGGTTCGCCGAGCTGCCCCTGCGCGTCCCCGACCTCGAGGCCATCGAGCTGGCCGCCCACGAGTTCGTCGCCGTCCTCCCCCGGTCGTACACGGGTGGAGTGGAGGCGAGGCTGACCATCGCCGAGCTGGCGGACATGCCGCTGGTGACGACGCCGGTCGGCACGTCGACCCGGCGCCAGATCGACGAGGCCTTCACGGCGGCGGGCCTCACCCCGACCGTCGCCGTGGAGACCGACCACCGCGAGGCGATCGTCGCCATGGTGCTGGCGGGCGCGGGTGTCGCCATCCTGCCCGAGCCCGTGGCGACCGCCAGCCGGGCCGCCGGCGCCGTGGTCCGGCCGATCTCTCCGACCATCACGCGACGCGTCGGCCTGATCCGCCGCCCCGGTCCTCTCTCCCCCGCCGCCCAGGCCTTCACGGCGCTGGCCGTGCCCGGCGCGCCGTCGTCGCCCGCGCGGCCCCGGGCCCGCCGGCGCCGCAGCATTGCCACCACTAAAGCGACTCGCTAGGGTCGTAAAGCGCTCGTCTTAGGGCTGGCGGGGATCAAGCAGGGGATCAATCGGAATCGGGGGATCATGTCCACAACTCGCACGCGGCTCCGCTCGTTCGCGGCCGCCGCCCTCCTGGTGATCGGGTCGTCGGTCATCGTGGGTGGGGTCGGTGGGCCGGCCGGCGCCCAGTCCAGTGGCGACGAGCCGCTGCCGATGGTCTTCGTCCACGGCTTCCTCGGCTCCGGCCAGCAGTTCGAGGCCCAGGCCCTGCGGTTCGCCAGCAACGGCTATCCCGACGAGCTCATCGAGATGTTCGAGCACGACTCGCTGTCGTACCCCGCCTCGCAGGCCGACGTGTGGGCCCGGCTCGACACCGTCATCGCCGACCTGAAGGCCGAGCACGGCACCGACCAGGTGTTCCTCCTCGGCCACTCCCAGGGCACCGGGCTCGTGCAGGGCTACCTCAACAGCGACCCGGCCCGGGCCGCCAACGTGGCCAAGTACGTCAACCTCGACGGCGGCCCCGCCGCAGCCCTGCCCGGCGGCATCGAGACCCTGGCGGTGTGGGGCGAAGGCGACCCGGCGCGCCAGGTGGTCGGGGCGACCAACGTCCAGTTCGCCGACCAGGCGCACACCGAGGTCGTCAACTCGCCCGAGACCTTCGCCGCCATCTACGAGTTCCTCACCGGCCAGGAGCCCGAGTTCGGCGACGTCGTGCGGGAACCGGCCGACGAGATCGAGGTGTCGGGCCGCGCCATCTTCTTCCCCCAGAACACCGGCGCCACCAACGGCACCCTCGACGTCTACGAGGTCGACGGCACCACCGGCCTGCGCCTCGACGACGAGCCCGAGGCCACCTTCGAGCCCACCGCCAACGGTGACTGGGGCCCGTTCGCCGCCGACGGCGACGCCTACTACGAGTTCGCCCTGCAGCGTGAGGGGCAGACCCACCACATCTACATGCAGCGCTTCGTGCGCAGCAGCCGCTGGGTGCGCCTGCTCACGTCCGAGCCGGGCGGGCTGGCCGACTCGTTCTGGGAGTTCAGCGACGCCCACGAGAACATGGCCATCCTCCGCAACCAGGAGTGGTGGGGCGATCAGGGCGCCGGCAGCGACGGTCTGTCGGTCAACGGCACGTCGATCCTCAACGCCGCCAACAGCCCCCGCAGCAACCGCACCATCGCCATCTTCGTGCACGACGCCGGGCTCGACCGCACCACCAACCTGGACGTACCCGCCACCCCGACCGGCATCCCGTTCCTCACCGGCGTCGACCTGTTCATCCCGGCCGCCGATCCGCCCGACGGCGCCGTCGCCGTGGTGGCGTCACCCCGTCTCGGCGACACGGACGAGGGCGTCTGCGTGCCCAACTACGCGTCGACCGACGACCGGGTGAGCATCCAGTTCAACAGCTACCACCACCTGCTCGACGACTCGGGCGCCGAGGCCGAGGGCCACGCCAACCCCGAGTGCGGGGCGGCGCCGCCGACGCCGCCGACGCCGCCCACCCCACCCACCGCGCCGCCGCCGGCGGTCCCGGTGGTGCGGGAGCCGCCCTTCACCGGGTAGGCGATCACGATCGCGCCGCCGGGCGGTGGGCCAGCCGTCCGGCGGCGTCGTCGATCACCTGAGGAGGGGGCAGTTACGCGGCGCGGGCCTTGACGTAGCGGTTGAACTGGGTCTGGCTCACCCGGACGACGGGGATGCCGGCGCGGGTGTGGGCCATGAGGGCCGCGCTCGACTCGATGAGGAAGGTGGTGCCGCCGGAGAGCAGGAGCGCGGCGCCGTTGCGGGTCGACTGGAAAATGATCTCCTCCCGCAGCTCGCCCGGCGTGGGGGCGGCGATCTGCCTCCGCACCTCGGGCAGCCGGGCGTAGAGGTGCCGGCCGGGGCAGGCGGTCTGGGCGCCGGGCGCGTCACGGTGGCCGCCGCAGGTCGGCACCCACCAGCCCACCCGCTGGCCGTGGCGGCACAGGTCGACCAGCGTCCGGAACGACGCCGGGGTCGGCTGCCGGTTCTCGAAGTTGCCGAGCAGGCAGACGGCGTGCGAGCGGGAGTTGTCGCCCGCGGTCGCCCCACCCGCGATGCCGGCGCCCCGGCCCTCGTAGATGGTGCCGTCGTCGTCGACCACGAAGTTGTAGGCGATGTCCTTCCAGCCCCTGGTCACCTGGTGGTAGCGCTGGATGTCCCGCAGGGCCACCGCCCCGTGCTGCTCGGTCCCGGCGTGGTGGATCCAGAGGCGGGGCGACGGCACCGCCATGCGCACGAAGGCCGACGTGGGCGGCCGCGCGCCCCACTGCGCCCGCGGGATGTAGGGGTGACCAGCGAGCTGCGCCATCGGAGCCCTCCTCAACCTCGGCCGACGGAGCGGGCTTACCACACCGCTCAACGTGCCCGTCCCCCTCGCCTACCCTCGTTGGGAGAGTTGCGACACGGAGGCGGAGAGGCGACATGGACCAGAGCACTGGTGGACCGGACGACCACACGGAACCGACAAGGCCGTTCGGCCCGATGGGCGGACCCCCGGAAGGATCGCCCCCGCCGGGGCCGGGCCCGGGTCACGAGTTGGCGCCGACCACCAACCAGGCGCCCTACGGCATGCCCGCACCGGCGCCCGGGCCCGCGCCCGGCGCCGCGCAGCAGGACCCGATCCTGCTGTGGATCGGCGACATCGGCGTGTCCCAGCACTGGGTGGTCACGCCCAACGGCTCGGCCCCGCTGGCGGGTTCGCAATGGATCGTCACCGACCGCACCCACACCGAGGAGCGGATCCCAGGGGTCGCGATCGTCCTGGCGATCGTCTTCTTCATCTTCTGCCTGCTCGGACTGCTGTTCCTGCTGATGAAGGAACGGCGAGTGACCGGTTACGCCGAGGTGACCGTCCGCAGCGGCAACGTGTACCACCTCACCCAGCTCCCGGTCCGCAACCCGATCGACGTCGAGTACGCCCGCCGCCTCGTCCACCAGGCCCAATCCATGGCCTACGCCCAGGGCCCGCGCTAACCCGAAACCCGCCGGCTCCCTGTCGGCTCGACCGACCTACGACTTGTGCCCGGGCAGCACGCAGACCGTGTCGAGGCCCAGGACGTGGTTGAGTCGACCGAACGCCAGCCACGAGCCGAGGCACATGCTCAGCTCCACGACCTCGGCCTGGCTGTAGTGGGCGGTCATCCGGGACCAGAACTCGTCGTCGAGGCCGTGGTGGTCGACGGCGTAGCGCTCGGCGTACTCGGCGGCGAGACGGGTGCGGTCGTCGAAGGCGTCGGTCGTACGCCACTGGCCCACCGAGTCGGCGAACTCCGGCTCGACCTTCTCGCCGTCGCGCTCGGTCCGCCAGTCGAGGCAGAAGAGGCACCCGTTGATCTGGGCGATCCGCAGGCGGGCGGCCTCGAACTCCCGGAGGCCGAGGGTGGTGTGGGCGTACACGGCCATCGAGAACTTCGAGGCGGCGATCCCGATGCCGGGGACCATCTCGCCCCACACGTATTCGATGGCGTCCTTGCCGTCGGGGATGTCGATGTGCACGGTCACTTCCCTCCCAGCTTGCCGACGGCCGGACGCAACGGGACGTCGAGCGCGTCGTAGAGCCCGGGGTCGGCGTCCACGAGCCAGTCGATGGCGCTCACCAGCCGACCGACCGCCGTGGCGTTCCCGCCGGCGGCGCGGTTGCCGCCCTCGTCGGTGGCCTCGACCGTGACCTCGATGCGCGGGCGGCCCTCGATGACCACCCGGTGCGCCCCGTCGCCGTCGGGCGGTGTGGGCCAGTCCGGTGCGCAGGTGGGGTGGATGCGGGTGACGTGCTCGATGACGATGCGGGGCTCGCCGTCGACGATGCCCTGCACCTCGAAGCGCACCGCACCCTGGGTGCCGGCCTCGAAGTCGCCCATCGTCTTGGTGCTCACGGTCGCCTCGAGCGGGCGGCGATCCAGGGTCTCGCGGACCTCGTCGAGCTCGACGCCGAGCGCCCGCGCCATCAGCCGCACCTGCCCGCCCCACACCATGGTGGGGACCGTCGGGGCGAGCATCGGCGGCTCGTAGTCCATGGGCTGGCCCATGCCGACCAGGTAGCGGACGGAGTCCTCCTGGTCGTAGGTGGAGTAGTCGAAGATCTCCTGGCAGCGGATCACGTCGACGGTGGTGCCGAGCCCGCTGACCAGCAGCGGCAGGACGTCGTTGCCCCAACCGGGGTCGACGCCGGAGACGAACAGCGAGCCGTGGCCGTGCGCGATCGCGTCGAGGACCGGCTGCCGGATCTCGGGCGGGGCGTTGCGCTGGTCGTAGAGGGCGTAGAGGGCCGGCGTGACGACCACGGCCCCGATCCGGATCGCCTTCACGATGTCGGCCAGCGCCTCGTCGGGCCGGATGTCGCCGGACGCCGCGTACACGACGGCCTGCGGGTGGGTCGCCAGCACCGCGTCGACGTCGTCGGTGGCGGCGACGCCCACCTCGTGCTCCAGCCCACCGAGCTCGCCGGCGTCACGGCCCACCTTCTCGGCGCTGTGGACGACCACCGCCGTCAGCTCCAAGGCCGGATGCGCCTCGACCGCCCGAATCGCCGCCCGCCCGACGTTCCCGGTCCCCCACACAACCGTCGAGATCATGCGCCGAAGGGTAGCGACAGATCTGACGCCCCGTCAGATATCCGGCGAGGCGGTGGCGTCGCGGCGGCGGCGCAGCAGCCCGACCTCGGCGGCGTTGCCGGTGAGGGCCATGGCCCGCTCGAAGGCGGCGGCAGCCTCGTCGTGGCGACCGAGCCGGTCGAGGGCGTCGCCCCGGGTGGCGTGGAACAGGTGGTAGCCGTCGAGCGCGTCGGCGAGGACCTCGAGGTCGGCAAGCGCGGCTGCCGGCCCGTCCCGCTCGGCCACGGCGACCGCCCGGTTGAGGGCCGCGACGGGCGTCGGCGCCAGCGTGAGGAGGTGGTCGTAGAGGGCGACGATCTGGTTCCAGGCGGTGTCGGCCGCGGCCTCGGCGTCGCTGTGGACGGCGGCGATCGCGGCCTGGATCTGGTACGGACCGGGAGTGTCGCGCCGGAGACAGGCCCGGACGATGTCCTGACCCTCGGCGATCAGCGACCGGTCCCAGCGGGAACGGTCCTGGTCGGCGAGGCGGACCAGGGCACCGTCGGCGTCGGTGCGGGCGGGGCGGCGCGACTCCGTCAGCAGCAGCAGGGCGAGCAGGCCCCACGCCTCGGCCTCGTCGGGCATGAGCTCGACGAGGAGGCGGGCGAGGCGGATGGCCTCGGCGCACAGCTCGGCCCGCACGAGGTCGTCACCTGAGGTCGACACGTGGCCCTCGTTGAAGACGAGGTACACGACGGCGAGCACCGGGCGAAGCCGGTCGGGCAGCTCGGCGTCGGACGGGACGCGGTAGGGGATCTTGGCGGCCCGGATCTTGTTCTTGGCGCGGACGAGACGCTGGGCCATCGTCGCCTCTGGGACGAGGAACGAGCGGGCGATCTCGGGCGTCTGCAGCCCGGCGACGAGCCGCAGCGTCAGCGCGACCTGGGCGGTCGGGGCCAGGGACGGGTGGCAGCAGGTGAAGATGAGGCGGAGTTGGTCGTCGGCCACGGGTCCCACCTCCTCGGGTGGCTCGTCGTCGGAGGCGTGCAGGCGCACGGCCTCGGTTTGCCGGTGGTCGCGGGTCGACTCCCGGCGGATGCGGTCGATAGCCCGGTTGCGGGCTGTGGTGATGATCCAGCCGGCCGGGCTGGGCGGCAGCCCGGTCTCGGGCCAGCGCTGGATGGCGGTGACGAAGGCGTCCTGGACGGCCTCCTCGGCGAGGTCGATGTCGCCGAGAAGGCGGATCAGGCTGGCGACGGCACGGCCCGACTCGGAGCGGAAGACGCGCTCGACGTCGGTCGGGCCGACGCTGCTCATCCCTCGGTGTCGTCCTGGAACGGGCGAACCTCGACAGGCTGGCGGCAGGCGACGCTGGCCTCGGCGGCCCACTTCAGGGCGGCGTCGAGGTCGGGGGCCTGGATGACCCAGAACCCGCCGATGTGCTCCTTGGCCTCGGCGAAGGGACCGTCGGTGGTCAGGGCATCGCCACCCTTGCTGGCGTCGACGACCGTGGCGGTGTCGACCGGGTGGAGGCCCCCGCCGAACACCCAGACACCCTGCTCCTGGAGCTTGGTGTTGAAGTCGTCGACGATGCCGAAGACCTCCTGGATCTCCTCCGGCGACGAGTAGTTGTCCTCACCCTCGACCGTGTGAACGGAAAGCATGTACACGGGCATCGCTGGTTCTCCTCGTTCGGGCCCGACGTCGGTGCCGGACACCTTCTACACGAACCGCATCGATGCCGATCGACAGGGTCGGCGACGAAGCCCGGCGCCGCGGGTTCTGCGGCTTCCTCGGGATCCCGAGAAGTTTTCTGCGGGACCTGTCGATCGCGGTCGATCGCGTTCGTGTAGGGGGCGAGGGTCGGGATGGCCGGCCTCACAACAGGAGGAAGCCCGATGAACGCCACCGCAACCGCCACCGTCATGAACCCCACGGTCTCCGAGCCCCGCACCACGACCGAGTCCCGCACCACGCCGCTCTGGCGGACCGGTGCCCGCGCCGGCGTCATCGCCGCCCTGGCCACCACCGTCGTCGCTGCCGCCGCGCTGGCCGCCGACGTGCCCCTCGCCATCGACGGCGAGCAGATCCCCCTGGCGGGCTTCGTCCAGATGACGCTCCTGGGCGCGGCGATCGGCGTCGTGCTCGCCAAGGCGCTGGCCCGCTGGGCCGCCAAGCCCCAGCGCACCTTCACCGTCGCGACCGTCGCCCTCACCGTGCTGTCGGTCGTGCCCGACCTCGCCGTGTCGGCCACGGCAGCGACCAAGCTCGTCCTCATCGCCACCCACGTCGTGGCCGCCGCCATCGTCATCCCCGCCCTCGCCGCCCGCCTCCCCCACCACGCCCGCTGACCGACCACCGATCACCGACCACCGACGCCGCCCCGTCGCTCGACGGGGCTGTCGTCGCGTTCAGCCGGCCACGACCGTCGC
>Ga0193742_1000440_pt1 | contig 28154 bp, 36 predicted proteins | sample L2c1metaG_FD_165511 | JGI IMG/M metagenome (GOLD analysis project Ga0193742, IMG submission 165511) | Soil microbial communities from a riparian zone of the East river system, Colorado, United States - L2c1 | ecosystem: Environmental > Terrestrial > Soil > Riparian zone | place: USA: East River... | reverse complement strand
CGCGGCGGTGCTCGCCGACCGGATCCAGGACGCGACGGAGCGCGCCCTGGCAGAGCAGGAGATCGCCCGCTGCCGCCGGATGTTCTGAGCCCGGGCCGGGGCCCCCTAGCCGGGGCCCCGGCCGGGGTTACTGAGTCGGGACTCAATAATCGGCGTCTCTATTTTCTCTACAGCCCGGATGCCGGGCGACGATTGGGGGAGTCATGAAATCGATCGGGATGCTGGTGCTGGTGCTCTTGACGTTGGTGGGCTGCGCGGGCTCGGTCGCCGTCGACGAGACGACGTCGTCGGACGAGCCGGCGGCCGAACCCGCCGCGGTCTCCGCGCCGGGCGCCGGGCCGGCCGGGCCGCGCGGTGCGCGTGGCCCGCGTGGGTTGCCGGGCGCCGGGCTCGACCCGGAGCGCGTGTACGTGGTGACGGGCGATTGGGCGGAGGAGATCGACGGGATCGCCCGGACGGAGATCCGGTGCGACGACGGCGCGGCGACGCTCGGCGGAGGGTGCGAACTAATGCCGTCCGATCCCCCGAGCATGCTCACCGCCAGCGCGCCGACGTCGTGGGACGACGGGACGGCGATCGGCTGGCGATGCCACGCCACGGGGAAGGGTCCGGCCATCGTCCGCGCGTACGCCATGTGCCTGGACGTGGACCCGTGAGCCGACCGCCCCTGCCCGCCGCCCGCCGGCGCGTCGCCGTGTGCGTGACCCTGGATCCCGCCACGCTCCGCGCGCTGGACACGCTGGTGCGCCGGCTCGGGGGGACGCGGAGCTCTATACTGGACCGCGCCGTGTTGGAACTCGCGGCGCGCCCCAAAAAGGAAGCCTCCGTCCTCTTCGCGCTGCTCAAAATACCCAAGCCCCGGCTTACGGAGCTTCTCAGGGAGGCGAAGAGCAAGGAGGAGTTCGTCCGGGCGGTCACGGCCGAAGCCATCCAGAAGGCACCCGAAGCTCTTACGGCTGTTGAGTACGACGACGGCGCGCGGGCACTCGAAATCTTCCTCAACGGGCGCACGCTCACACTCGGACGCACGAAAGCCCCGACCGGTTGACCCGGCCGGGGCTTTCGTGTTCCATGGTCTCGTCCGCCGGCGGCCCATTGAAGCACGGCGGTGGCGGCGGCGATTCGCGCGCAGCACGCGCCATCCGCCGGCGGACACCCTAACCCATCGGCTTCGTCGGGCCCGCGCGCCGGCGCGGCGCGAGCGAGAGCAGGATCGCCGTCCCGTCCCAACGCTCACGCATCGCCCGGACCGACAGCGAACGTCGGTCGCCGGTCGCCGTGTCGGCGAACACGAAGCGCCGAGAGTCCGCCGACACGGCGCAGGCGTAGTGCCCGTCGCCCCACGCGGCGAGCGCGCAGATCGCCACGTCGCCGCGCGCGAGCGCCGCGCGGAGGTCGCACCGGCGCACGAGCCGGACGTGCGCCCAGCGCCGGCGCGCGGCCCGTAGCATGGCGCGCAGGGTCGTTCCGTGCTCCGGGTCGCTCCCCATTTCCCGGGCCAGGCTCCGCTCCGTCGCGCGCCCGGCGACGCGGAGGTATCGGAGCGCGCAGAGCAGAGACGCAGGCCCGCACGTATAATCCGTGCGCTGCTCGCACAGGGGGATCGCGAGCTCAGTGCGACGGGAACGGGACACCCACGAACATCCCGACGAGCCACAGGACTAGTGCAGCAAGCACGACGAACCGGGCGATGCTTCGGATCGCGGCGTCGTCCGTCACCACGTTGACGAGCGTCAACCCGAGGCCCGCAATCAACAGCGCCGCCACAACGTAAACGATGAACGCTAGCATGTTACGATCCTCCCATTGATGCAGGCTCGACCCCGGAGGATTGGCACGAGCTGGACGTGCGTCGTTCCGCCGGGCTCCATGTAACCGACGGCGAAAGCGTGCATCCAATCATGCTGCTTTCGCATGTCGTGCACGTAGTGCGCGGCGTCCGCCCGCCCGAGCCAGCCGGCCATCATTGCGACGCGCTTCGCGCCGGTCGTGTCGCCGTGGTAGGCCACTGCGGCGCGGTGCGTGTGCCCGAAAACGATCGGGTGTCCGCAGGCGACGCTCGCCCGGGTGTGCGCGTACGCGCCGCAACCCGACGGGTCGTGCGCGTAGTAGGTTTTCCCGACGCGAAGCAATTGGCCGTAGGGCGTCCACGTCCAGCCACGTTCGCGCAGGCGCAGCAAGCGCTCGACGCGGACGAGGTTTGCCAATTGCGGCGAATTGTCGGCGAGGTGTCGCGCCAACCGGTGCTCATGGTTGCCTGCAATGAAGTCCTTCTTCCTCGCCCCGAGCGCATCCAATTCGTCGAGCCGGGCGTTGCAGGACGCGAGCTCATGCTCGAGTAGCTGGCAACGGTTCGGGTCCTTGCGATGACCCGACACGCAATCGAAGTCACCGAAATCCCCTAGGACGATGATGCGATCCGGTTTCAGGACGCGTCCGGCCGCGAGCAGGACGCCCCACGCCGGCTCGTCCCCGTGCGGCCAATGGCAGTCGGGGACGATGAGAATACGCTGTAATCGGGTCAAGGATAGGCAATCCACCCAACGATCCGCGCGTCGTCCAGGCGCAACGCGGAGACGCCCCAGCGGTTGTTTTCGTTGCCTCCGATCGTCGTGCATTCGCTGGCGCCGACGGTCCGGACGCGCACCACGTGCCGCTCCCACCCGGCGGTCGCGGGGTCGCTGACACCCTGCCGGAGCAGGATCGCGAGGTCCCCCACGCGCGGGCGGTAGTCCGGTCCGCGCCAGGTCCCGACCGTGCGGGCACTCTCCTCGAGCTCGACGCCGCTGGCGTAATAGCCGTGCGCGCCCGCCTCGCCCGGCGCCAGGCATTCGCGCTGCGCGGCGCACTGCGCGACCGCACACCACGGGAGCGCCTTCAACCGGAGCAGCGCGCCCGTCTCCCTGCGGTAGGCGGGCTCCGCGTACCATTCGATCCGGTCCGAATGGTTCGAGCCGAGCGGTTCCTCCTGGACGCCCGCCGCGCGTTCCGCCTCGCACCATGCGACGCAGCGCGCGCCAAGGGAATCCGGCTCGGCCTCCGGGTTTGGGTCAGGGTCGGGCGCGTCCGGCTCGGGCCACTCCTCCGGCTCCGGCTCCGCCGGGAGCACCCCGCCGAGGTAGGGGACGAGCGCCCGCGCGGCGAACGCGGGCCCCCACGACATGAGCGCGGCGACGTGCTCCCGCGTGTCGTCCTTCTCCGTGTCGAACGCCTCGGCCACGAAGTCTCCGCCCGTGCCGTCGGCGAGCCGGACGATTTCGGCGGCCGTTTGCGTCGTGCTCGCGAACGCCTTCGGGCCCGTTTGCGGCGTCCGGACGTCCGTGTGTCCGAGCGCGAACAGCGCGCCGCCTGCCTTCGCGCGCCGCGCCAGCTCGACGAACGGTGCACACTGCGCGTCCATTGCCGTGCGGTCCGGGTCGAAACCCGCGTGAATGGAGTCGATCGCGACGACCGCGCCGATCGCGGCGCGGTCGTCGGGGTGTTGTAGAAGCTCACGCACCAGCGCGTACCCTGCGGAGAACGAGATGACGCTGACGGTGCCGTACGCCCCGAGCTGCGGAACGCGCGCGTAGCGAGCGACGACTTGCGGGAGCAGACGCCCGCGCCCCGAGCCGCGCATGGACCGCGCCGCATCGACGTACGCTTGCGAGTATCCACCGCAATAGATGGACACCATTTCGACGCCATCGACCGGCGCGAGCGCCGCCCGATAGAGCGGGCGCGATTCGGCGTTGTCGTGGACGAAAAGGACAAGGTGTTTCATCAGCCGAACTTCCGAGCAATCACGTCCTCGTCCTCGCCCTCGATCACGTCCGCCTGGGACTCGGGCGGATCGGGCAGCAGGTCCGGGCGCTCGGACCGGATCGCATCGGTGATGGCTCGAACGAGGTCGGGCCCGAGCAACGCCGCGAGCCGTAGGATTTCGGCGACGAGCGCCGATGCGAAGGGGAGTGAACTCATGCGTACCTCGACACGGGCGGCGCGTAGAACCAATCGGAGGCGACGGGCGCGGCGAGCGCGCGGGCGGCGTCCTCGAGCGCAACGCACGCTGCGGACAGCGCGGCGAGCGACGCGAGCACACGAGCCACGTCGGGGCGTTGCTGCGCCGCTTCGGCCGCCATGGCCGCTCGGGTCGACGCCGCGGCCGCGAGCCACAGGGCGCGTGCGCGCTCGTATGCGCGCCACGCAGGGGCGAAGCGCTTGTGGACGGCGGGCAACGCCTTGCGCGCCGCGTCCGCGGACGCGGCGGCGTCGACGGCGGCATCGCGCGCCCGACGGTGGAGCACGGCGATCGTGGCGTTCGCCTCCACCAACAGAACTTGCGTCGAGTTGAGTACCTGGACGGCGGCGTCGAGCTGGCTCTGGTTTCCGGCGCAGCCGGCGCACGCCGCGGCGAGCGTCAGACAGGAGAGCAAGCGCAGGACGGTCGACGCGCGAGATCGGGCGCGCGCCGGCGGAGCAGCGGGCGGCGGGAGTGCCTCGGCGTCACCGTCGTCGTCATCGGCTGGTGGCCAGATCGGTGGGACCGGCGGATCCAGCGGGCGCTTCGTGATGATCGTCATGAGCGCTCCGACCACGTTGGGCAGCGCGTCGAGCGCGGCGCGCGCGTACGGACCGAGCGCCGGGAACCGAGCCACGAGGGGACGCGAAATGGCGTTGACGATCGCGCCGAGGATCGCGACGTAGAGCAGGATCATTGCGGGGGATTCGAGCAATTCGAGCATTCGGGGTGACCCTTACTGCAACGTTTCTGACGACGGAGGATGCGGAGGGTGAGCGACGGGCGGCGGCCTGACGACGGGTTGAAGCGGATTCATCAGATTGATGCGCGAGCCCGCGCGCGAGCCGACGAGCATGGAGAGCACCGCGATAGCGGCCTCCGCGGGAACGACACGGAGCGCGGTCAGGACCGTAGCCGCCGTGAGTACGGCCAGGTCAACGATGATGCCCTGCCAGGATTCCATATTCATGCCCAAAACCCGAAGACCCATTGCCACGTCATCCAATGACGCAGCGTGCGCGCGAGCGTGACGTGACCCGCGTTGACGTCGGGGTGGATGTCATTATTCGACGGATAACCACGGGCCCGATCGATCTGTAGGAACGAACCGCCGAGGTGGTAGATACCCTCCGCTTCGCGGGACGCGAAACGAGCCTCGAGGAGCTCCGCCCATAGGTGGGCCTTCTGCCGATACGTCAACGCAGGGGCCGCTCCGCCCGCCCACGCGCCGGCGTTGGCGTTGCCCGGCCAGCACGGAACGAGCAGGTGACGGGCCGACGGAAGCGCCGCCTTGAATGCGGAGATCAACGCCTCCGCGTAAGCGAACGACGCGACGGACTTCGCCGTGACGGCCGCGAGGTCCGTCGGGTAAATGTCGTTCGTCCCGAGTGACCACGTTACGAGGTCCGGATCGGCACCGACCGCGGTCCGCCACGCGGGAATGTTGATCGTGCTCGTCGCCGTACAGAACGGGGAATTCGGGACGCCCGCTTCGGGGACGTTCCCGAATTGCGTAGCGAAGCGTTGCCACTGCGAGCCCGGAAACCCCTCGCTCTTATATGTGTTATTGGTTTGCGTTCCGAGCAACACCATCCGTGCGCCGAGCGCGGTCGACAGGTGACGCACGTATCCGCCGTCACCTACCGCCGCGGTGATGGAGTCCCCGACGGGCGCGACGCGCTTGACCGGCGCCTCGGCGGGCAGTGCGGGTGCGACGTGCAGCGTCGCCGTTTTCGTCTGACCGCCCGCCCCTACCTCGAGGGTGTAGTTGCCGGCCGTCGTCGGGAAAACGCGCCAGCGATCCTCGAGGTGGTCGTACACCCGGAGCGCAGCCGGGCCGTCAAGCACGCGGCAGGACTGCGCGCAGTATCCGTCCCGAAGCGCTACGTTGTCGCGCCAGATCTCGGACGGCTCATTGACGACCGCGTACAGATGAGCGGGCAGGAGCAGTCGGGGCGCGGAGCAATCCGACGCGGGCGCGGGCGCCGAGGCTAGGACGATTCCCATTCACGGATACTCCGCCGCGAACATGCCGCGAAGCGACGCGAGCCGCGCCGCCGTGAGGACGCCCGGCACGCCGTAGACCTCGCAGATATCCCCCGTGAGCCATTGCACGGAGCCCGCTGCATTCGCGCCGAGACCTAGTGAGCTAAACGGGTTTGAGGTCGAATAGGCTTGTGCGGCCTCACCGACCGTCGGTGTCCCTCCACTGAGCCGGTACGAATAGCCGGCCGCCAGCGAGTGGGTCAGCTCATGCAAGTAGAGCGTGCTCGCGACGACGCCCGCAACCGTCGCGGAAAACACGCCGTTACCGGTGCCTCCGCCGTTCGTAACGCGCGCCTCCGTCGAATTGGTTGTCGCGTTGTAAGAGAGGCTGATTCCGTGCTGGCTCACGCTGCCGGCGCTGCCCGTGTCAAGGATCCGCTGCGTCCCGGTCCCTCCCGTGCGACGTGCGACCACGAACAGCGTGCAACCCTCCGCCGCGTGCAGCCATTTCCACGTGGCCGCAGTCTTATTGTTAACGAACCATTTGCCCGACGTAGCGCCGCCCGAGCCGTCGAATGCGGCACTAGGCTTACCGCCGTCGACGGTCGAAAGCGTCGGCCGCTTCAACGTCGACGCCTGCGCGAACGAGCCGTACGTCGCGAAACCGTCCTTGCAGGCCACGCTCGCGATCGCTGGCGGCGTCCCCATCGTCAGGTACGGGTCGCGCATCCGCAGCCAAAAGCCGCCGAGCTCCGCGATAATGGCGGAGGCGTCTGCCTCCGTGAACCCGGACGGTCCGCGCGCGCGGCCCGGGATTGCTAGCCCGGTCCCGATCCTCACACCGCGATCCAGCTAGTACCATTCGAGACGAGCCCGACCGATTGCCACTGCGTGGTTAGCGTGTACGTCGGATCGCCGTTGATTGTCTCCGCACCCGGTGCGGCGATCGTGAGCGTGTTCCCGTCCTCCACGAGGGACACTGCGATGCGCCGCCCCTGTAGCCCGACCGCGCTCGGGAGGGTCAGCGTGAACGCGCCGCCGCTCGTGTCGGCCTGTACGAATGCATCCGCCTCGGCCGCGCCGTCGTCCGTCATGACTTCCGGGACGTCGTACGCGCCGACGATGACATCGGTCCGGTCCTGATCCGGATTGTCTACCGCGGTCGCGCCGATGAGATTGATCGTATCCCGTTGGATGAGCGCGGCGCCGCCGCTCATGATCGTTCGGTATCCGAAAATCAGTGTGGAGAGTAGGCCGGCCATATCACAACCCCCCTAGCGGACTATCAAATGCGACCGTCGGCGCGTTCTCCACGCGCATGTCTTCCCAGTGCGCGTTGGTACCGTCCTCGTTCCGGAAAAGAAGGAAGTACGCATACGTGCCGTTGTCGATCGTGATAGGCGTTCCTGGATCCGCCGCAACTTGAACCTCGTGCCGCACCTCATAGGAGGAATTGACCGGCGCCTCGGTTGTCATCGCCAGAACCTCGAGCGTTCCCGTCGCGTGTGCCATTCGACAGATCGCGAGGCCCGGTCCGAATTGGATCGGGAAGATATGGCCGGACGTCGGCGTGATATAGAGGCGGCAATAGTCGACGCGCGCGCCCTGCGGAAGGCGCAGGGGCCAGACGATATCCGTTCCGGTGACGCCCGTTGCGATGGACATGAGATAGCCCGCGCCCACGGACGGCTCCCATTGAGCCGGCCGATAGTGCGGCGTCTCCGAAAGGACTCGGACGATCGGTTCACTGAGGATGCGCGCGCGCAGCCATACTGTGCGGTCGAGCAACGCCTCGAGCGACACCGTCCATGCGGCCGCGTCGGGCTCGTCGCCGTCGCTCGGGATGTTGGCGGCGGTCGGGAAAAGGTCCGGGTCACCGGCGTAGGAGCTAGGCATTACGAGGTCCCGTCCCAGTAGCGTGCAGTATCCAGGCGCGCCCGCGCGCGCGGGTCGTCGCCGATCCCCCAGCGTCCCCACGTCCCATCCGGGCCGGGCGTCGCGTCCACGGGGTCGAACGAGTCGGGGTCAAACGCGAGGATGATGTTGACGCAACGGGTCCCGGCGGGCTTCCATTCGCGGACGACGCCGCGCACGGCAGAGACCTCCGCCGGGGTCGCCGTCGTCCCGATGGTGTACCGCCGGCCGGATGGCCCGATGGCGCCGCCCCAAAGCCCCGGGTCTCCGATGTCCTCCGCCGTCACCGTCCACAGGGAAGGCGGGGGATAGAGCAAGACCCAAAACCGCGACCACTTCGCGGGGTCGTCGTCCCAATTCCAATTCCCTTGGGCGAGTAGTTGGGACTCCGTGCCGTCCGCCTCGCGCGTGTACCAATTGCCGCGGTTGTCGACCGTGCGCATGCGCATTAGGACGCCGATGTGCGTCGTCAATTCGGCGAGCAGACGGAAGGGGTTGCCCGCCGTGCGGTGCGCGTCGAGCCACGTCGGAAGTCGCGCGGCGTATTCGGCGTCCGTCTCGCGCAGGCCTCGCGCCATCCGACGATCGCGCCCAATGGCGGGCAGCGCGTCCGGCGGTGCCGTGCTCGGGAACCGCGCCCGCACGCGCAGGCGCGCGGACTCCGCCAACGCTTGCTTGACGGTCCCGAGAGCGAATAGGATCCGCTCCCCTTCCCCTTCGATGAGCCAGCGTGGGACGAGTCGCCGGAAGGCTGTCATGTAGGACGCGACCGGGCGCACGCGCGGGGTGGCCGGTTGCTCGGGCGCAGGCCCGCCGGGAATGAGCGGCCAGGTAGGCATCAGACGGCGCTCGTTTCGTTGCCGGCCGTGTCGATCGCACGGACCTCGAACGTGGGCGCCGCGGGCCAACCTCCGCCGCGCGCGACGGTGTAGCGCCACCCTCCGGCAACGGCGACGCGCGAGCCGAAGTACAGACCGCGGAAGGCGTCCCCGTCGTGCGCCACGTCCACGGCGCCAGACGCGTAGGAAACAATCACCATGACGCGGCGGAGGTCCCCGTTGTCCGTGACGGTGAACGCGATCGGGCGGTACGTGTGGATCGGCGTGCCCGGTGTGGGGTTGTAGCTCCCGATCGTGGGCGGCGTAGAGTCCAGGACCGGAGCCGTCGAAAGCTCGATGGACGTGTAACGGTTCGCGAACTCACCCGTCTCCGCTTGGCGCGGCGTGAGGACGGCAACCTGCTCCGCGGCGAAGTCCATTAGATTGTCACTGCCGTACCATCCCACGGCACGGTGATTTGATTGTAGACTAGGCGATTGTTCGTCCCACCCCCCGACGAGAGACGGTCGCCGGTCGCGCGGGGCGAGCCTGACCACGAGATGAGCGTGGACATGCCCTTATAGCCGGTGACGCCGCCGAGGCCCGACGGGCGAATAAACGGGATGGGGATCTCCTCATCCTTCCCATTGACCGCGTTCGTCCCGATTTGGCCTGGAGCGACCACATTATTCGTAACGGTGTTTAGTGTGCAACCGCTCAACAGGACGAACGACTCACCGACGAGTCCGGGCTTGAACCAAGCACGACAACCGCTTGTATTCCCGGAGCCCCCTTGATTCGAAATGGAGCCGCTCGAGCCTTGTGTTGTCGACCCGTTACCAACGTGCCAGACGAAAGGATCGTTATCACCCTCGACCGGGAGGCCCGTCACCGGCTCGTAAATCAGGACGCCGTTATTCGTGTTACCGCTCCCATTCGTCCACGATACGGCGCCGAACCCGTAAGGGGTTGCGTCGTCCGCCCACACCTGCAAGCGATAGGAATTGTCGGTGCCCCAGATGTTGACATAGCCCGGCGCGGCGTCGGTTCCGCTCCCCCAAATGATTACCTCGTCCGTTGCGCTCGGGGTCTGCGCGGCCGCCGGCGATCCTCCGACGAAGCCTGCACCCTTCGAATACTTGATACGCCAATAGAAGTGGCCGATAGTGCCGCGCTGGATCGTGATTTCGCGCGTGCCCGTCGGCGCGCGCAGGCGGACCCATGCGTTATTGTTTGCGAGTCCCCCGCCGCCTACCGCGCCGCTCGACACGGCCGCGCCCACGGCGCTATACGTCGCGCCGTCCGAGTCAGCGAGCTTCGTCCAGCCGGCCGCGAGCAGGGTCGAAATAACGACCCACATTGCGACGGAGCCCGTCACCGGGCTTCGGTCAACAGTGTTGTAGTGAAGGGACATGTTACGGGTCGTCCACGAAAACGATCGTCCCCGTCACGGCTCCCGCAACGGCGACTTGATTGTTTGCTAGCGCGACGTCGACCGCCGGCGCGACAACGGCAACGCGGAAGGCGTCCGCGGGATAGACGCCGCGGACGGTGGACTCCACGAGGGTCCGATACAGGGCGCCCGTGGTCGCGGGCGGAACGACGTCACCACCGATCGGTTGCGTCGCCAGCATGCGCGCGAAGGCGTCCGCGATGGCCGTCTTGACCTCCGCGTCAGACCGGTTCACGGCGCGATAGATCCACAGGGTGTAGGTCAGCGGAACGGGCACGGCGACCGCGTTCGCCACGAGGGGCGTGATTGTGAGCGGTGTGGCCCAACGGAGGATCGCGGCGGTCGCCGCGGCGAGATCCGCCGTTGACACCGGACCCGCAGGCCCGGCCACGTACACCGCGACGTCGCCCGTGTCCGAGTCGGGGAACACGCGCACGCGCGTGATATTGGTCGTCCCCGTGAGCGACGGCTCGCGCGCGACGTACGCGTATGCGTCGCGCGGCCCGTTGGGCGACAACGCCCCGAGCTTGGCGCGGCATCGGGACCGGATGGACTCGGGCGATTCCGCGTCCTGACCGACGGCCGCGGTCGTATTCGCACACGTGACCCCGAGCAGGGTCGTCACCAGCTCGTCGATCTCGCCGACCGCGGCGGAGCTATCCGAGCCGGCCTCGTCGGCGATTGCCTCGAGGAGTAGCGTCCCGCTCGCGCCGAGATGTCCGCCGGTCGTGTTCCGGTACGTGCGATCCGTTGAGCTGTTGCGAAAGGTGATATCGCCCGGCTCGAAATCGTAGACGCCTCCGCCCGCGTTCGAGAGCAGGACGGTGCACGTCGCGAACGTCGCGGGGATAGCGTCGACGTTGAAAACCTGCTTAGCGAGCAGGATGAGCCAATCCCCCGCGGCGTAGTCGAGAAAACCCGCCGCGCAGAAATCGGCGAGCATCACCTCGAGCGTTTCGAGGATCTCCGCCAAGTAGTGATAGGTGGTGCGCGTCGGGTCGCCGGGCTGCCAGCTCGACACGGGCAAGCCCAGCGCCGCGGCGACGTCGAGCCCGACCTGTAGCAGCGCCGCTTTCGTCTGTTTGACTAGGAGCTGGCCAAGAGTGATCACGCAGTGATCCCGAGTAACTCCACGGTGACGCCCGCGATCCCGATACGCAGGGAGAACGGCTCACCCTCGCGTGCGATACAATCGACGGTCACGTCCCACGTACCGGGGTCGCCGCGCGTGACGGTCGCGATTGCATCCTGCAAGCGCTCGTCTTTCAGGCATTGATTGCGGATCTGCTGCGCCCACATGCCGGCCTCCGCGGACGAGCCGGTCAGACCTATCATCGCCTCGAGATCCAGCCCATAGGAGGGATCGTCCCTGAGCATTCCCGGCGGAGTCGTCAACCGACGAAAGATCGCCTCCGCTAGCAGCACCGTTCCGCGCACGAGCCGACCGCTTCGAATGCCGCGCGTGCACGACGTGTCGCGCCCGTAATCGGTCGTCATGCGCGCACCCTCGAAAGCGAGGCGACGGCGGGCAGGGTCACCGTGCCCGGACCGGGGGACGCGAACACGATCGGATCGCCGTACCGCACGACGCGGCCGGCGGACTCGAGCACGGTGACGTTCGGCTCGTCCTCGCTCGATAGGTCGAGCCGCTCGGGCGCGAACCCGTCCCCGTCGGCGTCCTCAAACGCCGCCACGAACGGCCGCGCCGGATCGTTGTCCACGAACCCGACGAGCACGCGCGCCCCGAGCGCGACGTCAGCGCGCACGCCGGGAACGCCCGGCCGGACGGTGACGCGGCGGAGATCGGGCATCCCAACGGAGCTGCGGACGGGTTGCAGGTTCACGCGCTCTCCCTCGCGCGTGACGACGCGATACTCATACGGCCCGCCGCGGAAGGCGTAATCGGGCAGTAGTTGGCGGACGATATCGCGCAGGGGGTTTTTCGGGGCGTCTCCCCAGATCGTGCTTCGCAGGCCGGTGTCGGGCCCGACGTCGTGCTGGACGTCGACCGCCTCGAGCCCGTCGACGACGACGCCCGGGAGGATCGTCGCGACCAGCTTCGCGGCCAGGGTCACCGTTCGGCGGGCAGCGTCGAGCGGACCGCGGACCGCCTCGACAACCAACGGCGCGGCCGCGCGGCGTCCTAGGCGGGTTCTGCCGGCCTCGTCCACGTACCAACCCGACGGGGCGTGCTGCTCGAGGACGCGCGCCACGGGGCCCGCCGGGCGCACGTAGGAGGGTCCCACGCGCGTGGACGGCACCGTCGCAAGGTCGAGCTCTTCGCCGGCGGCCGCGGCTGCGTCGGCGATGATCGTGGTGAGCTTCACTCCGGCGTCGTTCGCATACGACCGCGCCGGCGCGGACGTGGCCCAACCCGCGGAGCCGCCGGCGATCCGGTAGTGGCTCCGCCCCTTGCTCGGCCCCCCGGAAACGACCGTACCGGCCAGGGTCAAGTCCGCGATGCGGAGCTCGACGCGCCCCGCGAGCGCGTGATCGCCGTCGACGGAAACCTCGGCCCACCATACGCCCCACGCAGGGAGGTAGGCGCGCGCGTGCGTCGCGCGATGTCCGGCCAGGGTCGCCGTCACGGTTTGCTAGCCTCCGCCACCAATGCATCCAGCTCCGCTTTCGCTGCTGCGTTCGGGTCCGGTGCCGCCTTGCCCTGCTCCCACGCGGCGCCACCCTGCCCGCCACCCTTTGGCTTGGGGCTCCCGCCCGCCGTTTTCGGCGGCGCGTATTCCTTGAATGCGACGGCGACCGTTGCGCCACCCTTTTCGTCGTGCGTCATGCCGCCGATCTTTTGCACGGACACGCAGTCATAGCCGTTGCGCAAAAGGTCCGGATGATAGATGAGCAATGCGGCGGGTGGGTCGACCGCTAGGGACTTCTCCAGGACGCTCGCCTGGAAATCATCCCACTCCGCGAATTCGTCCAACCCCTGCGTGTCATCCTTTACCAGGTAAACGGTCGCCAGGAATCCGCCGAGCTTGCGCCCCTTATATTCGGAGCTCGCGCCCGATTGCCCGTCCCCTTCCTTGTCGTCGTATTTGAACTCGCGATCGTGGCCGCTCAGCTTGACGGATCCTGGCATCGTTCGGCCGCCGATGATCGGCGCCTCGAAAAGATCCTCGTGGTCGATCGGGTTTAGGCTCATGTTGCGCCGAGCTCCAATCCCCATTGGGCGACCAGATCGGCGACCGCCTGATGCACCTCCGCGCCGATCGACTTCGCGTCGCCGGACGGGGCGTTGATGTTGATCGTGAAGGACACCGCGCCGCCGCCAGCACCCTTCGCTCCGGGCGCGTCGGGCGGTTCGACCATGCTCGCGAGCGCGGACTGCGCCGCGCCTGCGCCGTCGTCAACGCCGCCCGCGAAACCCTCCGCAGTGTTGATACCGAAACCCTCGAACACTTTCGACGGAGACGCAATGCCGAGGACGCCCTTTAGCGCGCTCATGGCCGACGAACCGAGTCCGCGAATCGCATCGACCACGATCCCGGTACCGGACACGATGCCGCCGACGAGCCCATCAATTAGACCGGTCGCGATGGACGCGAAGTCCAGCGACGTGAGCCAGTCGATCGCGCCGCCCAGCGCGCCAATGATGACAGCTCCAAGCGCGACGACGGCCGCGATCGCCAGGCCAATGATCGCAACGGCGCCGGCGATGAACCCGACGAACAGTGCGATCGACCCGACAACTACCCCGACCACAATCGCCGCGAGCACAGCGAAGACTTTCGCGACGAACGCGATCTCTTCCCCGTAGGGCTTGAGCGCTATGTAAGCTTTCAGTGCGAGGATCGTCGCGCCGATGAATAGGCGTTCGATGACGGGGATCGCAGCGACCGCGCCGTCAATGAGCGGCTGAAACACCCCTTCGAAAATCAACTTCAGTGCGCGGCCCGTCGCCGTGTTCGCGTCGAGCAACCCGACCAGCTTCGCGGCGCCTGCGAGTAGCGGCTCAATATCGAGACCGCCGAACGTCGCCGCGAGGTTTTTCTTGAGCGCCGCGGCCTGGGCGTCGATCCCGAGGAGCTTCTTTTTGACGACGCCGCCGAAAGTCTTCTCCATCTCCTTTCGGAGCTGTGCCGCGGACTTCTTTCCCGCCTTGAGATCTGCCGCGAGCTTGCCTACGTCGGCCTGCCCGAGTGCAGCGGCCTGCATTGCGGCGGCGCGCAGCGCGTCCGGCATGTCCGCGGCCGATACGCCGGCGGACGCCAGTTGCTTCGCCAGGTCGGCGACCTTGTCGGACGCGAGACCCGTCGCGCCCGAGACGCCCGGAAGGATCCCGGAGAGTCCTCGCAACGCCTCGCTCGAGGCCTCGAGCGCCTCGACATTCAACGCGGCCGAGCGGTTTGCGTCCGCCAACCCGACGGCCCACTTGACGATCGCGATCGTCGCGGCCGCGGCCGCCGCGGCGATCGCCACGAATAGGACGGCGGAGATCGCGAGCAACCCGCCCGCGCCACCGAGCGCGCCCGACAGCTCCTCGGCGGACTCGACGAAATCCCCAACCGTGTCCGCGGCCTGACCGACGGGACCGCCAAGCTTTTTGAACGAGCGCCCGAACGTGTCAATCGACCCGCTCCCGCGCGCCGCCGTGACGGCCTTTTGCTCCGCCTCTTTCGCGACGTCGAGTGCTTTGGCCGCGTCCTTTGCGGCGACGCCCGCCGCCTTGATATCCTGACCGAGCTTCACGTGCGCCGCGTCCGCCGCGTTCGCGGCAGACTTCGCGGCGTCGAGCGACGCGGCCTCACCCTTGAGAGCGGACGCGGCCGCCTGCGCCGCGGCCGCCGCTGCGCGTTGCTTCCCCTCGAGCTCCACCATCTTCGGAGCAAGCCGCCAGAACGCACCGTCATTGCCGGCGTCCATGGCAGCCTGCATCTTGGCCTGATGCGCGTCGAGCGTTGCGCCGAGGCGCTCCGCGGTGGACGCCGCGCGCGACGCCGCAACCTCGAGCTGCTTGTACTTTGCCTCCCCCGCCGCGACCGCCGCGGCCGACGCCGTCGACGCGTCACCCGCGGCGCGGAGCTCGCCCTCGAGCCGAGACACGGCGGCCGCCGCGGCGATGGCGGAATCCGCCTTCGCTACGACGTCAATGTCAAACCGCGTCCCGTCGCCCACTATCGTTTACCCCGCAACGCCTGACGAATACGGATCAGTGCGTCAGCCAGCGCGTACGCGCCGGCCTGCGCCTCGACGTCCCCCGAGCCGCGGAAGAGTGCGAGCAAGCACTCAGCTAGGACGCCGCGGTTACCGCGGCCGTCCTTGACGAGGCGTCCTAGCCTTTTCCCTCGTTCGTCGCCTGACCCTGCGCGAGGCGGATCGCGACGACCCCGACGCTGTCATGCACGCCCGGGAACGCCTCGCGAACGCGGGCGTACGTGTCCGGGTCGGGATAGGCAACGGACACGTCCGCCAAGAGGTCCGTAGCGGCGCCGGTGTTGCCGTCCTTCGCGCGCCGCACCATGTCTCGAAATCGCTTGAAATGCAGCGCTGACGGCGTTCGGACGACGACCATTGTCGGGAGCCCGGCGCTGTGCGCCGCCAGATCGATCGGGGACACGGCGCCGTCTCCGAGCTCCGTCTCCAGCGCGTCGAGCGCCTCGAGATCCTGTGCGTATTGCTCCTCGCGCGCTCGCGTTGCGGCCGCCTTGCGTTCCGTTCGTCGGGCCTCGAGTTCGGCAATGTTCATAGAAGCGGGATCCCGTCCACCAGAATGCGCATACAATCGACCGTCGTCTCGATCTGATCCGCGTCCGTACCCTCCGCCATGTCACCCGAGCGGCCGGTCATTCGACACCCCTCGATTTTGACCTCGTGCACCTCGGAATCGCCGGTGAGCTCGGGCGTGGTATGGAGCAGCACGATATCGAAACCGATCAGGCTCAGACCGACCCCGAGCGCCTTCGCGCGCGCGGTCAACGCGGCTGCGAGCGTACGATAGCCCTGGCGCAGCATGGTGAGCGAAGCGGAGCAGTCATACTGACCGCGCGTGCGCTTGCGCTTACGTCCGCCGGACAGACCGCGGACGGCGCCGACCTCGACCGTTTCCTCCCACGTAATCCCGACGATATCTGCCGTCTTGACCGCGACGCCGCCGTACACCGGAATGGATACGGTTAGATCGGCCCACGAAGGGGCGACGTCGTTGAGGGTCGGGAATTCCTGCTCTGACATGCCGCTTAGCCCGCCGACCGAATACGCACCACGGTATTGATGTGCTCGAGGGTGCCGTTGATTTCCAGCGCGAGGACGCCGTTGAGCTCCGCGCCGGGAACGTTGAGCACGTCACTCCGGCTCGCGGTCCAGACGGCGCCCGACGCGCGCGGGGGATTCCCGCCCTTGCTTTGGAGCAACGCCATTGCGAGCGCGCTGTTGACGCGCGCTTCGATTTCCTTGAGGCTCCCCTCGGTTGCGAGCCCGCCGGCGCGGAGGACGAGGACTTCGCCGATTGCGTTCTCTGTCTCCACATGCGTGACGGCACACCCGACGTTTGCAACCGCTTGGTTGTGCGTCCGCGAAAGCAAGGACGCGTCCTCGGCGCGCGTCAGGTCGAGCGCGACGTACGCGCCGGCCGGGCCGTTGGCGTACGTGCGAAGGCACGTGAACCCGGCCGCGAGCAGTCCGCCGTCGATCCGTTCGTCATGCTCCACGGTCGCGCCGTCCTCGTCCTCGAGGTCCCAACCGTCCAGCGCCCCGTCCGCCTTCCGCCACGTGGGAATGTGGACGTCGCTCGCATAGTCCCGGAGCGTGACGGCCCAGGCGACGGGACGGCGCAGGCGCCAGCCGTGGATCGGACTCGCCTTGCGGGCGCGCCCGGCCGCGAGCACCAGCCGAGGCGCGTCCGTCACGTCGGCGAACTCCGCGTCGATGTCCGTGCGCCACGCAACGGCGGACTCCGCCGCGCCGACCGCTGCGCCCGCGACCGCAGCTTCGGCCAAGAGATCTGTATCCCCCATCGTCATGACGGTCGCTGATAGCGCGGCGATCGGACCGGAGACGTTGTTTGAAACGGTGCCGGAGAACGTCACGACCTGACCGACGCGGAAACCATCGGTGAGCCACGAGCCCGCGGAGCGGGTCACCGTGTCACCGGTCAACCCAACCTCCGCGAACGTCAGGGTGCCGAGAGCAGCCTTGACCGCCTCGGGATGGTGATCGCGCACGTTCGCGCGCGCGTAGGTAAAGCGCTCGTTCGCGGTCTCGTATGCGTCGACCTCTGCGAGTAGATCCGCCGCGTCGTCCTCGTCTTGCAGATCCCAGCCGAGCAGAATGGATCGAAACTGCTTTTGCTGTGCGGCCAACGCGAGCCGCGCCGCCTGCATACCGACCTGGTCGCCGCGCGGCGCCGAGGTGCGGAACGTGTACGCGTCGTCCACGAGCAGCGTTCCCGCCGCGAAGTTGATCGTGACTCCGAGGTACGGAATCGTGTAGCTCGTCGCCGTCCCGAGGCGCACGCTGCGCACCGTCCGGCCGCCGTCGGCCGACAGGTCGAACGCGATGTCGTCCGTCGACACCGTGCCGCCGCGCGTGACCGTGAGCTCGACGTTGGACTCGTCCAGCGGCGTACCGGTGACGGTGACGGCGCTCGTCCCGTCGACCTGCGTGTCATCCTCGTCAGCGACCGCGCCCGCAGTGACGATCGGGACGCCGACGAATAGGACGGGTTTGCTCGGCGCGTCGAAGTGCATCGCGCAATAGTCGGCGCTCGGCGAATAGCCGTGGAAGTCGAGCAGCGCCTGCGCCGACACGAACAGCCGCGGCGTCACGTCCGCATTCAACGGTACGGGCGCAATCATGCAGAGCAGATCGGTCCCGGCCGCGATTGCGCTCGCGCGTGCGTCGACCCGTACGTTTGCGCTCGGAAGGGTTGCCATTTAGCTCGCTGCTCCGCATGCCGTAACTACCGGTCCGCCCTCGGGCGCGCCCGCCGCCGTCACGTCCGTTCGATTCTTGACGCCGCCGAGGGGCGCCTCGGGCTGTGCCTCGCCCTGCCAATCAGTGTCGAAAATCCCGCGCTCGATCGAGCACGCCAATTCGTAGACCGCGCCCGGCCAGGTCTCGGACGCCTCGAGGTCTTCCGGCAGTAGGAATTTACCGGCGCCCCATTCGAGTGCATTGCGGCGTCCGGCCGCGATCAATGATAGGACCGCCTGCACCCGGTCAAGGACCGCCTCGGCGCGCCGCTCATGATCGTGCACGGCCGCGCCCGCGAGTCCGGACCGCGCATAGATGCGGATCATCACGCCTTGCAGGCGGACGCCGCGGAGCTTGGGATTGCGGTGGACGGACCGCGCGGGCCCCGTTGAGTCCTCGGCGCGCTGGATCACTATCCGCTCGGCGACCATGGCGGCCGACTGCGTGCGCTCCGGCCCGTACAGGACGGGAAAAGGGACGCCGCGCGACTTCAATGCCGCGCGTAGCTCCTTCGTGATTTCGTAAATCACGACTTGAGTTCCTTTCGAATCTCGTCCTGCGCCTCGCGCTCAATTCGTGCTGACCATTCGGTCGGGAGCGGCGCGGACGGGGCGGGCAGAATGCGCCGCATACCGATCTGGTATTTGGCGTACCTCGTCCCGAGCACGACCCGGATCAACGTCCCGACCGCCGCGAACTTGACCTTGCTCTTGAGCGCGCCGGTTGCGACGAGGGTTGCATCGCTTCCGTCGACGCGCTCTCGCCACGCGTCCCCGTACACGTTCCGTTGCCCGCCGTAGGTCCCCCGAGCGAGGTCCGTGATCACGGGCGCGATGCGCGCCGCCACGCGCTGCGCGAGGACGGTTGGCATCGCCCGAAGCGACGCCTTGATTTTGGACAGCCGCGAGAAGTCACCACGGATCAAGGTACGGTGTCCGGTCCACCTCTATCGGCCGCGGGATACCAGCCGATCGCGCAATTGCTTGCCGACGTTGCCGCTGGATCCCGGAGGTTGATACCCCCGGCAAGCCGCGCCATTTCCTTCCGGGTCTGCTCCGCGCTCGCCTGGACGAGCGCGGAGGACTGGCCGGTGATTTCGAGGAGCGCCGCGGCCGCGAGCTTGGCCACGCAGGCCGAGACGAACGCGGGAAACGGCGCGACTAAGGGGACCGCGTGCGCCGGTAGGTACGTGTCGAACAGCCGCGAGCACCGTTCGAGCTCCGCATCAATCGTCGGTTCGAGCGACGCCGCGACGACGATCGAGCCCCCTTCCGACGTCAAGTCGATGACCGCGCCGCCGAGCGTTTCGGCGAGCCGAAAGAGCGAATCGCTCACCCGGAGCACGTAGTAGATCGTGCCGCCGACTAGCGGCGCAGGGAGCGCGCCGCCCGCCTCGGCGCGGAGCTGTACCTCCGCGCCGCTCTCGAACCCGTGATCCTCGAGTTCGAACGTGTCACCGATCGTGGACACCGTTGCGGCCAGCCGACCAGGGTTGGACAGCAGACCGCGCGGGAGTCCGTAGCGGTACAAGTCCGCGCGCGTGGCGTAGGAGACCGCCACGGGTCACCAATAGACGCGAAAGAGGATGTTCGTCGCGGCGTGTACGGTCGTGACTTGGATATCCTCGTCCACGTTGGCGGTTACCGCCAACGTCCGCGGCGCGTCCCCCGCTTTCGTTCCGACGAGGGTCACGACGAGGTTTCCGGACGTGAGCGGTCGAATGCGCCGGCTCGGAAGCCCGCGCTCCGCGATCAGACTCAGATCCGCCGCGGGGTCGGCGTAATCCTTGGAGTCGACCGCTGATTCGATCCCCTTAGTCGTCACGAATCACGCGCCCTTGACGAGGCGGATTGCGTGCGGGAAGAGCAGGGCGAACCCATACCAGATGTGCGAGGACACCTTGATTTTCCCGGTGTTCTTGAAAAAGTCCGAGTCCTCGTCCCAATGGCGCAGGCCGAGCGACGCGGCCGGCTGGTATCGGAGCATGCCCCACGGGGTCAACCCCTGGGACAACGCCTTCGAATCGACCAGGTACCAATCGTTGACGTCCGTGAGTTCGGGGACGTGCACGACATTGAAAACCCCAAGGAAGGGGTTGCGCACCGTCGCCGTTCCGGCTGTGCTCGCAACGATGTCCTGCTTCAAGAGATTCGTGAGTGCCAGGAACTTCCCCGTCGGGACGAGAATGGTGTCGGGCTGGATCCCGAGCTTCTGTCCGTTCTCGTCCAGGACCCCCATCATGATCGTGGCTTCCGCCTCGATATTGACGAGCGAAACGACATCCTTCGTGGACGCCTGATAGTTGCTGAAAACGTCCGTACCTTCCGCCGGATTGGCGGGATGCGACGCGTTGAAAAACGGAACGCCGTCGATTGCGGAGTTGCCGACCGTCCCGGCCTCGAGCATCGCCGCAACCTGCGCGTTGCGATGGCGCTGCTCGGCCGCGAGGAAGCGCGCCGGGATCTGTTGCCACTTCTGATAGGCGAAAACGTTCGTCGTCAGATCGATTAGCCGGGCCTCATAGCCAGCGTCGTACTCTGCGACCTTGACGCGAATGTCCTTCTCTTGCAGGGTCTTTGCCCGGTTTTCGCCGGAGAACTCCTGGTACTTCGTGGAGAGCAGACCGATCGGAAACGTCACGTCGGGGGACGCGGTTTCGATTAGATCGCCGATGTCGTCCGCCCACCCCGGCGGTTGGGCGATGCCATAGACCGCCAGATAGCGATCATCGAACTCCCGCATCGCATCCGCAGAGTTCGTCGGAAGCTGGTCGGTTACCTTAATGGTTGCCATTCATGATTACCCGCGTAACCGATCAGTATTGCGCCGTCTTCGGCGAGACGAGGACGCGGACGCCTTCGGGGTCCATGCCCATGAAAATTCCCGCCTTTTGCAGGGTCGCCCCGCCATCGTTGTCGAAGGCGGTATGGTCATCGCCGACGAAGACATCAGCGCCGATCATGCTCGCCTCCGAGAACGCGTCGGTCGTCAGACCATTGGGGAAGATGAAAACGCGGTCGGTCTCGATCATGCATCGCTTGTCGCCGTCCGCGGCCGCGCTGGCGTCCACTTCGTGGCACGCGACGCCGATTGCTGGACCGCTCCCGGCCGTCGACGCGGGAACGAGCATGCCCGTCGCCGTCAACTGCGCGACGAGGGATCCCTCGTAGATATGTGCCCCACCGTCGACCGGGAGGTGCATTTGATAGCCCTCGCGCCCGACCGGCCTGCGAATGAGATTGCGGGTCGTGTTTGCCATTTCGTTTCAGTCCACGCGAGCCACGGCGCCGCGGCGCTTTGCCAGCGCGGCGAAATCCTCGGGTTTGCAACCGGTCTCCCGGCAGATTCGGAGCTGCCGCTCGGTCAGCCCGTGCGCGTCCGTCGTCGGCTGCGCCGGCGTTGCGGGCGCGGTTCCGGTGCGTGCGGCCGTGTGCTTGGCCACGCGGGCGCGGAGCTCCGCGATCGGCTCCGACGCGAGCCGCGGGACGGGGCGCTGCGCGCGGTCGTCCTCCCATGCGGTCGCCGGGAGCTCGACCCCCAGCCTGACGAGCGACGCCACGAGGGACCGGCGCTCGCCAGCCTCGAGGGTCGCGCGCTCCTTGGCGAGCCGCGCGCGGTCCGCCTCGAGCGCGACGTGAGACGCCCGCCATGCGGCGATGTCCCGCGCGGCCTCCGCCAACGTCGGGCGCGCGGTCAGGCGCAGGAGACTCGCCGCGGCTTGCTCGTCCTCATCCTCATCCTCATCCTCGTCCTCCGCGGGCGGAGCCGGCGGTCCGCCGTCGGCCTCGAGCGGAGGGAGCGGAGGGAGCTCCGCGGGCGGAGGCTCCGCCGGAGGCGTGCCTAGAGCGGCGTCGAGCTTGGACTTGAGCGCGCCGATTGACGCGATGACGTCCTCGAGCGTGGCGCCTTCCTCCAAACCGAGGACTGCGAGCAATTCCTTTGACATTGGCAAGTCGTCCCCGTAGCCGATACTCGCGGCCATTAGCGCCGCCGTTCCGTGTGTCGCCGGCAGCGCCGTAATCGCGACGTTTAGGAGCCTGGTAATGCGCCGCGTGTCGCCGTCGAATAGGAATGCAGGCGAGATGTAACGCTGTCGTTTCGCGTTGAGCCGAGCGGCGCCGTCGTCCGTCCATCGCACGTCGACGGCCCAAAGCGACCCGTCGGCGCGGAGCTCGAGCCGAAACCAACCCCGCGCGTCAGGGTCGTAGTTGGAAGACTTCGCAGGGTCCTCGAGCGACAAATGTTCGAGGTCGATCATTCGATCGACGCCATGCCGCTGATATGCAGCCATCACGGCGGCCGCGGCCGCCGCGTCGAAGAGCGCGTCCCCGTTCTCCGTCCGGTTCCAACCGGCGCGAAAGAGACAGAACGCGACGGGCAACGCGCCGGCCGCTTCGGGCAGCACGCGCGCCGCGCAGGTTCCGCGAACGAGCTTGGGCATCTAGTGCCTAAGTAGGATCAGCCTATGGTTTTTCGACACGTGTCGGAAATTCGCCCGCCGCGCCTACTTAGTAACTAGAGCTTGCCTCGCACGCTCGCACGTATGCGTTCCGCAGTCCGTTCCGGCATATCGTCCCACGCAATGGCGGCGCGCTCGCGCGCGGTCAGGCGCGACGCCGCGCAGGCTACCTCCTGCGTCGGTTCGGACCGGAGCTCCGGTGGGACGTATTCCCCCGCGTCGTCGTTCTGGTCTCGCGGCGCGTGCGAATGCGCGGGCTCGTCGGGGAGCGTTTCGAACATGCGCCCGTATTGTCGGCGCCAGCGCTGGATCGCCTCGCGAATTCGAATGCGCGCGTGCGTGTGCAGCGCGCCCTTCGCGAGATCGCAAGACTGGATCGCGTGGAGCAGCCCGATCGTCCCCTCTTGGATTGCATCGTCCAGGTCCGTCCCCTCGGCGGATTTTCGCGCGAGCGATATGACGAGCGGCCGGAACGCGAGCAACAGCTTATTGACCGCCGCCCTATCTCCGGCCTGCGCCGCGAGCACCAGCGCGGACTCTTCCTCTTTCGTCATTAGGGTTTCCGGGAAAGCACCAAATGGCCGGTAAATCGCATCGCGCGCGCAAGGTCCGACACGCAGGGGAGTTTGACACCCTGCGATTGGCGGCCGAATTGCTCGCGCCGAAAGAGAACTCGGGTGCGTACGCCTGGACGCTCGAGGCGATTCGCTCCGCGCGGGACGCGCAGCTCCTAGGCCGCTTTCGCATGCCGGTCCGTCTGGCGGAATCCATGCGCACGGACTCCGCGCTGTTCGTCGCATACCTGAATCGGCTGGCACCGCAGCGCGGGCTCCCGGTCCGGCTCACCCCGGCGAACGACACGGCGCGCGCCCTTCGCATTCGGGACGAGGCGGACGCACTTTACGGGCCCCGAGGTATCGGCGCGCATCCCGACCAGATCGGCGCCATCCATGGCGAGCTGGTAAACCATGGCATCGCGATCGGATACAACGTGGCGACGCCGCGCGAGGATGGCTCTCGGGTGGACTTCGAGCTCCGTCACTGGCCGCTGGAATGGTGCCGATGGGACGCGCAGGCGCGCATGCTCCTGACGCGCGTGGACGACGGCTCCGGTTCGGAGTTCGACCGTACGGGGGGGATTACGGGGGAGGTCCCGATCGTCCACGGAGACGGCCGCTGGAGTGTGTTCCGCAAGCACGCGCACGCGCCGTGGAAACACGACGCCGCGGTGCTGCCGGCTGCCCTGGTATGGGCGGATCACGCGCTCGGCACCAGAGACCGCGGTCGGGCCGGGACGACGCACGGAAACGCGAAAGTTGTCGGGACCTTGCCAGACGGCATCCCGATCGATTCCGACGAGGGGCGCGCGTACCTCGAGCTCCTGAAAATCATTGCGTCCGTTGACGCGCCGGTGGGGATCAAGCCTTTCGGGGCGACGCTCGATTACATTACGAACACGTCGCAGGCGTGGCAGATTTTCAAGGAAATCGTTGACGGCAGCGACCGCGCCGCGTCCCGTATCTACCTTGGCCAGGATGCCACGCTCGGCAGCAATGGTTCCGCGCCGGGCGTCGACGCGACGGCGCTGTTTGGCGTGCGGAACGATATCGTCGAGTCCGACCTGCGTTGCCTCGAGCGGGGGATCCTGACCGGAACAATCGAAGTGTGGGCCGCGGTCAACTTCGGGGATTCGACGCTCGCGCCTCACCGCGACTATCTGATCCCCGACGCGGACGAGGACGCGCGCCGAGCTTCGCTGGCCAAGAGAACGGACGACTTTCATCGGGCGGTCAAGGAAAGTCGAGAGCTCGGTTTCGTCGTCGACCAGCCGGCAATCGCCGCGCTTGCGGGGGCGTTCGGCGTCGACGCTCCGAGCCTCGAGGAAACAGGCAAGTCGGCGCCGTCCATCGCGCTCGCGCCGACGGACATTGCGCGCGTGGTTTCGGTGAACGAGGCGCGCGCGAGCGCCGGCCTCGGACCGGTGCTGCTCGTCACCGGCGCGCCCGATCCCGACGGGCGCCTGACCGTGGAGGAATACAGCGCGAAGAAGGCGGCCGGTGTCGCCGCGCCCGCGCTCGCGCCCGCCGTGCGGGCCTCCGTGGCGAAGTGGGTCAACGACAAGCACGATCCAGGCACCGGACAATTCGACGACGGTGGCGGGGGTTCGTCTGACGATTCCGACGATGACGAGGACGAACCCGAGGACGAATCGGACGGCCCCACGAATGATCGGAAGGCGGCGCTGGCGGCGCACACCAAGGCGGACGCACTGGCGTCGAAGCACGAAGCGAAGCACGCACAAATGCAACCCAAGGCGGACGCGTTAGGTGCGCAACGCGACGAAGCCAAAGCAAACGCGGACAAGTCACAAGCAGATCTCGAAGCAATCGAGCAGGAGTACGGATACGATTCCAAGCAATTTGACCGGGCGCAAATCACGGCCGAGAAAACAGACGCACAATACGATCGCCTTGCGCATCGAGCCGAAGCTGCGGAATCTACAGCAGCCAATGCCAAATGGGAAGGCGCGAACGCTCGCGTCGACGCAAACCTGCATAGGGATACCGCCGCCGTTCTAGCAATGGATGAGAGCCAACGCGACGGTGCCATGCGCAAGCTCGAGGAGACTGCGGGCGAGGACGCAGAGAAATCAGCCAAACCGATGCGCGAAGCCGCTGCGCTCACCGCCGCCGCAAGAGAACGCAGAGACAAGGCAAAAGGCGGGGATGAACGCGAATACGACGCACTTGTAGACACCGCAGAACGCGCAGCCGCGCGCGAACGTGATTACGCGGACGAATATAAACGTGCACTAAAGCGCCAATCTTACTGGCGCGCGCGGCGCAAGGCTGCCGCGAAGGCATCAAAGGGTTGACGTCCGCCGCAACCCGGATAGCGCCGCCGACAGGTCCGCCGACGAGGCTCTCGTCAGGCTCTTCGCCGCGTCCGTGATCCCCTTGAATCCGGCGCGAGCATCCGGCCGATCGTCACGCAGGCCCGCGAGTTCGTAGACACCGTGCACCAGCGCGTCTAGCGCGTCGGGGCTTTCGGCCGTCGGGGTGGGCTCCCACGTCGTGAGCGTGTCTTCGAGCGCGCGCAGGTCCGCGCCGTGCGCGTGCGACACGCGCCCGCGCTCATACAGGCCCGCTACCGGCTCGGCGCGCGTTTCCTTCGTGCGGCTGGTGTGGACTTCCTTCACGTACACGATCCCGGCGCGGTACGGGGACAGCCTCGCGCGCAGGTCGAGCACGATGACGCGCCAGCCGCGGGCCTGCGCCTGCGCGCGGAGGTTGCTGGCCACGAGGTCTCCGCCGCGGTTGCGCTCGACGATTACGGCGTTGCATTCATTTCGACCGTACGCGTCGAGCACGACCCGCGCCCATTCCTCCGGCGCGTGCTTGCCGGACATGTCCCCCAGCACGTAGATCTGCTCGTCGTCCCCTTGGCCCAGATCGACGATGCCGGTCCGGTCCGTCCCCCGGCGCGTGGAGATCGCGGGGTCAACGGATAGGATGCGCAGGCGGAAGGACCCGGGCGCGGACCGGCGGGCGGCGTCGATCCAGGCCTGCCGGAAGAGAGCGCCGGCGGAGTCGTCCAGAAATACGCCGTCGATCTGCTCGGCGCCTTGTTGCGTCCCACCGTATTCGTCGATCTGCTCCTGGACGAATTCCGGGGTGAGATTCGCCTCGTTCTCACGCATCGAGCCGCGGACGACGACATGCCGCGTGGGGTTGCTCGCGGCGCGCTCAAGGAGCTTGCGCACCAGCGGGTTGCGACGCCGCGGCGTGGTATCCCATATGAGCTTGCCGTATCCCAGGCGCAGACCGCGCCGGAGGTCCGCCATCGCTTCATCGCGCGTGGCGGCCGGCCAGCGCGCGATTTCGGAGCACCATGCAAGGTGATGCTCCGGCCCGTGGACGTTTTGCGGCTCGAATGGGGTGTACACGAAAGCCTGCGCGCCGTTCGGCCATAGGACGCGCCCCGATTCATAGCGCGCCTTGAACCATGGGGGGGACGTGGCGAGCAGACCGGACTCCCCCTCTATCATCACCTCGATTGTCTTGTCCTCGTTCTGCGCTATGAGTGCGATTCGCTCCGCGCGCCCGGCGAATACTTCCTGTTGGACCCACTCGCTAATGGTCCGCGTCTTGCCGAACCCGCGCCCGGTCAGGAATCCATAGCTACGCCACGGTCCGTCGGGGATCCTCTGCTTTGGACGCGCCCACCAATCCGCCCAGTCATACCGGAGCGCGGCGAGCTGGACGACGGAGCAGCGGGCGAGCACTTCGGTGAGGGTCTGCTCGTCGCATCGCGTGATGAATTCGGAGGCTGGTGACGTCACCGGTCAAACCACGCGCGTGCCCACCATGGCCGGTGCGAGGCGTCGAGCTCTCGCTCGGCGCGGGCGGCGTTTCGCTCGGCGCGGGCGGTGTCTCGCTCGGCGTCGTTGCGCTCCGCGCGCGCGGCGTCGCGCTCCGCGCACATTTCCGCGACGACTTGCATAGCATTATGGTACGCGGCGTCACGCTCGGCGCACGCGGCGTCGAACGTCGCACGCATTGCGTCCCGCTCGGCCTCGGCGCTGTCCCGCTCCGCGCGCAATTCGGTCAATCGCGCGCGGTAGTATTCGAGCGCCCGGCGGAATTCTGGTTCCGTGATTGGGTTCATTCCGCGTCCTGCTCCGCTGCCGTCTGACCCTTCCGCGCGGCGTCCCGCTCCGCGCGGGCGGCGTCGCGCTGCTCGCGTCGCGTCCACGCCTTTGCTTGCGCGTGCTCGAGTGTGGTCAATGTGTCATGATGGCGCGCACGCAGGGCGTCGCGCTCCTTGCGCGTGGTTTCGAGCTCCGCGCGGGCGGCGTCGCGCTCGGCGCGATACCCCTCGGCGGCGTCGTGTTCGTCGCGCAAGAGAGCGCGGACGGTTTCGAGGTCGGCGCGGGTGGCGTCCCGCTCGGCGCGGACGATATTCAGCGCGGCGCGGACGGCGTGAAGGGCGCTGCGATCCTGCGCGGACATGTCCGCCTCGAGGGTCAGCGTCTTGCTAAACCTATCGATCTCGTCGCGCAGGCGGTCCCGCTCGGCGCAGACACGTTCGTACGCGGACTCGAGTGTGTCCACCTCGGCGCGCGCCTCGTCCCGCTCGGCCTCGAGCGCTTCATTCGTGGTGGTCATTTCTCGCCCTTCCGCCGTACGGCGTTCATCAACAGCTCACGACATTCCGCCGCGGCGCGCACCATGTCCGGGTGCTCGTTCGGATCCTGAGGTGGCGGAGGTGTCATCTTGTCGATCTGCGCGATGAGCGCCGTAATCGCCCTGGACGCGCTGATGATGTGCGCGGGGTTTTCGTTCGTTTCCGCTTGCTCCGTCGTGCGCCGCAAGGTCGTCAACGTGCGCCATAGCTCCGCCTGAATCTCCGGCACCGGCACCAGCGCCCCGCACGCAGGACACGTCACGCCGGCGGCTGACGGGTCGGGGGCCGGCACGGCCGGCGGCAAGGGCGGCGCGGCGGGCTCGTCGAGTTCGTGACGGATGAAAAACGGGGTCGAGGGTGACGCGGGCGCGGGCGACGGGGTCGGGGTCGCCGGCGACGTCGGCGCGGGCGGGT
>Ga0193742_1000438_pt1 | contig 28266 bp, 32 predicted proteins | sample L2c1metaG_FD_165511 | JGI IMG/M metagenome (GOLD analysis project Ga0193742, IMG submission 165511) | Soil microbial communities from a riparian zone of the East river system, Colorado, United States - L2c1 | ecosystem: Environmental > Terrestrial > Soil > Riparian zone | place: USA: East River... | reverse complement strand
TGGAGCTGCGCGACCCGTCCAACGTGTACGACATCCCGTTCACGTCGGTGTCGAGCTTCGTGCTGCTGATGAGCTCGCTGACGATGGCGCTGGCCGTCGGGGCGATCCACCGAGGCGACGTCCGTCGCTGCCGGGGCTTCCTGACCACCACCGCGCTGCTGGGCGCCACGTTCATCGGCGGCCAGGTCTACGAGTTCACGGCCTTCCAGAACGAGGGCCTGGGCTTCACCACCAACCTCTTCGGCTCGGCCTTCTACACCCTCACCGGCTTCCACGGTGTGCACGTCAGCATCGGCATCATGTTCCTGATGTCGCTGGTGGTGATGTCGCTGCGGGGCAACCTCGGGCCCGACAAAGCCGAGACCGTCGAGATCTTCGGCTTGTATTGGCACTTCGTCGACATCGTGTGGATCCTGATCTTCACGATCGTCTACCTGATCCCGTGACGGAGGCGAACAGATGAGCGCCAGCACCGACCTGCACACCCACACCGGAACGCCGGTCGAGCCCCACCACGAGACGCACGAGCACGCCCACCCGAGCGACCGCAACTACATCGTGATCGCCATCATCCTGGCGATCATCACCGCGCTCGAGGTGGGCACCTACGTCTTCGACGACTTCTTCGACGACGCCGGCACCGGCGTGCTCATCGCCACGCTGTTCCCGATGATGATCCTCAAGTTCGCGATCGTGTGCGCCTACTTCATGCACCTGAAGTACGACAACCCGATCTTCCGACGGATCTTCGTGTTCGGGCTGCTGCTGGCGGTCGGCGTCTTCATGGCGGCGATGACGTCGATGCAGCTCTTCGCCGACGCCTAGAGAGGGCCGTTCCGCACCCAGCCCTCGGCCACCAGGATCTCGTCGGCGGCGCGGCGGGCCTCGCGCCGGCGGCTCCGCTCGATCCACTCGTCGGGCGTGTCGCCCATGACCGCCCGCAGGCGCTCCGACTCGCGGAGGAGCTGTGTCAGCAGGCTGCGCTGGTCGCACAGCCAGCGCGGTGCGCCCTCGGCGTCGACCAGGACACCGCGGTCGGCGACGTAGGCGTCGCAGTCGTCGAGCACCCGGCCCGACGGCAGCGTGATGCGAGCGTCGACGGGCGTGCGCCGGTAGCCGGGCTCGGTCGCGTCGAGCAGGGCGAGCTGCGGGTCGTCGAGCCACTGCACGAACAGCCGTGACCGCAGGTGGGAGCCGAGGACGGGCGTCGCCGGCACGTAGCCGGCCGAGGTGACCAGGGCGGTGAAGCCCGGGGCCAGGCCCTCGACGTCGGCAAGGACCAGCGGCATCTCCCACGGCGGGTCGGCGTCGGCGTACTTGTACCGGAGCTGAGCCGGCGAGGCGTTCGACCCGACGGCGAGGACCGGCGTCCGGTCGGCGAGTGCCTCGTCGAGCGACGCGGGGTCGAGGCGGTGGTGCGACGCGTGGGTCAGGAGGACGGAGTGCTCCGGCCAGCGGCCCGGGTAGGTCAGCGGGTGGAGGCGCGGCGCGTCGTCCGGGCCCCAGCCGTCGGTCATGTCGGCAGGGTGCGACGGAGCTCGGCGGCGGTGGCCGCGTCCATGTCGAACAGGCTCGGGGAGCGGGTGAGGGAGCCCACCCACGTCGAGCCGGCGACGTCGACGTGGAACGTGGCCAGGTCCAACCGGCGCTGGGCCGGCGACGAGCGGGTGCGGGCGCTCTGGATGCGGTCGAGCGGCACCAGGTCGACCCGGTGGGTGAGCACGCCGGCGGCCAGCGCCACCCGCCCTCCGGCCACGGCGTGGCCCGCCCTCCGGTGCGCGGCCCGGCCCCAGGGCACGGCGCCCAGTGCCACGACCACGGTCACCCAGGCGACGCCGCCGAACACCAGGCCCGGGCCCACCGCGCCGGGCAGCAACAGGAGAAGCCGTCGCATCACGCTGCGCCGCGCCGCCGCGGGACGTCGGGGCTCCAGGGCGGGCACCGTCCAGTCCGGGCCCATCACCCGCACCAGGAAGTCGTCCACCTGGCCGCGCCGCAGCAGCGGCACCTCCACCAGGGGCGACACGCCCTGCTGCGTGCCCGCCGGCACGGCCGTGTGCAGCACCACCGAGGTGAAGCCGAACATCCGGCGGAGCGGGTTGTCGACGATCGTCACCCGCTGCACCCGCCGCCGCGGCACCGACTGCTCGCGCACGCTGAACGAACCGGCGCGCAGGTGCAGGTCGTCGCCCCGGTGGGTCAGGACCCAGCCCCAGTCGCCCAGCAGCCGGCCGACGGCGTGGACCACCGTCGCCACGAGCCCCAGGCCCAGCCCGACGGCGACCACCGCCCCGGCCAGGGTCGGCTCTTCGCTGACGGCCGCCCCCAGCAGCCACGGGAAGGCAGCGGCCAGGAGCAGCGTCGTCAGCATGCCGGGCCCCTGGGTGAGGGCGGAGAGCAGCAGGTCACTCACCGACATGCGGGCCAGCTCGTAGGTGAGCACGGGCGCCCGTTCGCCGCCGCCGTCGCCGTCGATCGACGCGCCGGCACCGGACGTGTGGTCGCGGCGGTCGAGCACGAAGCGCCGCACCGAGGCGGCGTCGTCCATCCGGAGGAGCGACAGCGACACCGCGCTCGCCCCGCCCTCGCCCGCGGTCTCGATGTGCAGCGCCCCGAGGCCGAACATCTGGGCCAGCAGGTGCCGGCGCAGGTCCACCTGCTGCACCCGGCTGTACGGGACCACCCGGTGGCGGCGCTGGAGGACGCCCTCGTTCAGCTCCATGTGGGTGTCGGTCAGCGTGTAGGTGCGGAACCACCAGCGCAGCACCCGGGGACCGAGCAGCAGCAGCGGGATCGTGGCCATGCCGGGGTCGAACGGGCTGCTCGGCGTCTCGGGGCCCAGCCGGCGGGTCAGCAGCTCGAACAGGACCGACCCGACCAGCGCCGCCAGCTCGATGCCGACGGTGAGGGGGCTGGTGCGGCGGGCCGTCCCCAGGGGCGGCGGCGCTTCCTGCGCGTAGCCCGTCGGCAGGGCGGATGGCGCCGGGGGTGCCGGGGGGTCAGACGGTGTCGTCGACACCGGCCCGTTCCAGGAGGTGCTGGCGGAGGCGGGCGGCGTCGTCGGCGTGCAGCCCGGGGATGTGGGCGTCGGTGGTCGCCGACGCGGTGTGCACCACCAGCTGGGTGAGCCCGAAGGTCCGGTCGAGCGGTCCGCGCTCCAGGTCGATCTGCTGGATCCGCCGGTACGGGATGTAGGTGGCCTCGGTGAAGACCACGCCGTGGCGCAGCTCGAGCGCCAGCGGCCCGTCGTGCCAGCGCCAGCTGGCCCACTCGAGGCGGGCCACCACGACCGCGACCGGCACGACCACGGCGGTCGCCAGCAGGGCGAGCCACCAGGGACCGCCGAGCACCAGGAGGGCGATCGTCGCGGCCACGCCGAGGACCGCGGCCGTGGCGCCGGCCATCCCGGCCCACAAGCCCCGCGCCCGGGGGTCGAGAGGGCTGCCCACACCGTCGGTCACCCGGGCATTCTCGCACCCGGCCTGACTGATCCGGCTAGCGGTCGGGCTCCCAGCGGAAGTAGGCGGCGGCCAGGGCGGATGCGGCGACGGCCCACACCACCAGCACCGGCCACACCCGGCCGGGCACGTCGACCCCGTCGGTGAGGGCGCCGTGCAGGGCCTCGGCCAGCGCCGTGGAGGGCAGGGCCCGGGCGACGCCCCGGAGGCCACCGGGCAGCTCGCTCAACGGGAAGACCATCCCGGAGAACAGCAGCAGCGCCACGAACGAGGCGTTGGCGACGGCCAGGTTCACCAGCGCCGGGAGCCGCCCGGCCAGCAGCAGCGCCAGGCCGACGAACGCGACGGTGGCGAGCACCACCGCGGCCAGAGCGGGGAGCGGCGACAGCTCCGGCCGCCAGCCCAGCGCCACCGCGGCCACCACGATCACCACCACCTGCACGCCGAGGATCGCCAGCGACGCCAGCACCTTGGCGGCGACCAGGCGGGGCCGGCCCAGCGGCGTGGTGCCCAGGCGCTTGAGGACGCCGTACGAGCGGTCGAAGCCGGTGGCGATGGCGAGGTTGGCGAAGGCGGTCGACAGCACCGCCATCGCCAGCACCCCGGGCGCCAGGAAGTCGACCGCGTCGCCGTCGATGGGCAGCACGTCGACCACCGAGAAGAACACCAGGATGCCGACCGGGATCCCCAGGGTCAGCAGCAGCGACTCACCGTCGCGCAGGCTGAGCGCCAGCTCGAGGCGCAGCTGGGCGAGGAGGGCCTTCACTTCGGGTCCTCGGTCAGCCGCACGAAGACGTCCTCCAGGGAGTGGCGGCCGGTCTGGAGGTCGGACAGGGCGACGTCGTGGTCGGCCAGCCAGGCGGTCAGCCGGGCGACGAGCTGCGGTGATGCCGCCGCGGCCACCCGGTACTCGTTGGGGCGGGTCTCGGTCACCGGGATGCCGTCGAGGTGGGTCGAGAGGGCCTCGACGTCGAGGTCGGTGGGGGCCCGGAACCGCACCTCGTCGTCCTGGTTGCCGGCGGCGACCTGCAGCTCCTCCAACGTTCCCGCGGCCAGCAGGCGTCCGTGGTCGACGATCACCACCCGGTCGGCCATGCGCTCGGCCTCGTCGAGGTCATGGGTCGACAGCAGCACGGTCACGCCGTTGCCCCGCAGCTCGTCGACGATGGCCCGGATCTGCTGGCGGCCCGCCGGGTCGACGCCCGCGGTCGGCTCGTCGAGGAACACCACCTGGGGCCGCCCCATCAGCGCCAGCGCCAGGGCCAGGCGCCGCTGCTCGCCGCCCGACAGCTGCCGGAAGGTCCGCCGGGCCAGCGGCGTCAGCTCCAGCCGGCGCAGCAGCCCGTCGGGGTCGACCGGGGTCGGGTACAGCGCCGCGGCGTGGCGGGCCAGCTCGCCCACCCGCGCCGCCGGGTGGATGCCGCCGTCCTGCAGCATCACGCCCATGCGGGCGGTGAGGCTCGCCCGGTCCCGCCGGGGGTCGAGGCCCACCACGGAGAGCCGTCCGGCCGCCGGCCGCCGCAACCCTTCCAGCGCTTCGATCGTCGAGGTCTTCCCGGCCCCGTTGCGCCCCAGGATGCAGGTGACCTGCCCCGCCTCCGCTGCGAACGTCAGCTCGTCCACCGCCACCACGTCCCCGTACCGGACGACGAGCCCCTCGACATCGATGGCGGCCATGGCGCTCCGACGCTACAACCCTCGCCGCCGACCCCCGGCGACCGGTCAGGGGTCGGTGGGAGGGGTGAGGGATTCGTGCCAGTGGATGCCCTTCCAGGCGGCGCCGACGCGGTGGGCGACGAGGGTGTTGCGGCCCACGACGGCGAAGTCGGTGCCGTCGGGCCGCTCGGCGGCGAACCGGAAGGTGAAGAAGGCGTACGCCACGTCGCCGAGCACGTCGATCGTCAGGTCGCCGACGTCCATGCCGACCACCCGACCGAACACCTGGGTGACGTCCCGGAAGTAGCGGTCGAGCCCCCGCGCACCCCGGACCGGCTGCATCAGCTCGACGGGGCTGTAGACGACGTCGTAGTCCAGGTCCCAGATCCCCAGGAGCCGCTCGGCGTCGAGGGTGGCGAAGCCCACCCGGTAGTCCTCGACCAGAGCCTCGATGCCCCGGATGTCGGCCCCTCGGGTGTCGGTCTCGTCGTCCATCCACTCACCGTAAGAGCTCAACCCGGACTCGAGGTCTACCCGGGGTGGGTCAGCAGGTGCTGGCCCGGTAGGACTCCACGGCCCAGCCCTCGGGGCTCGGCACGACGTGCGCCATGATCCACAGGACACGCCCTGGCTGCCGGGAACTCTGTCGAAGCGGCGGAGACGACACCGGTACGCTCGGCCGATGCTCGATCTACGCCGGATCCGCTCGGAGAGCGAGGCGGTCAAGACCGCCCTCGACCGTCGTGGCCCCGGCGTCTCCGAGGCGATCGACCGGATCGTCGGGATCGACGGCGAGCAGCGGCGGGTGGCGGCGCAGCGCGACGACGTGCGGGCGCAGGTGAAGACGGTGTCGAAGGACGTCGGGCGCCTCCGCGGCCAGGGCAGGACCGCCGAGGCCGAGGCGAAGATGGCCGAGAGCCGTGAGCTCGGCCAGCAGGAGAAGGCGCTGGCCGCCGAGGCCGACCGCCTCGCCGACGAGATCCGCCAGCTGCTGCTCCGGGTCCCCAACCTCCCCAGCGACGCCGCCCCCGACGGCGCCACCGAGGCCGACAACGTCGTCCTCCGCACCGAGGGCTACGACCCCGCCGCCTACGCCGCGCACCAGCGCGTCCCCCACTGGGACATCGGCACCGAGCTGGGCATCCTCGACATCGAGCGGGCCACCAAGATCTCGGGCTCGATGTTCGTGATGTACCGGGGCTGGGGCGCCCGTCTGCTGCGGGCCATGATCCAGTTCAGCCTCGACCGCAACGCCGACGCCTACGAGGAGATCCGTCCGCCCACGCTGGTGCGCACCGAGACGATGATCTCGACCGGCCACCTCCCCAAGTTCGACGAGGACGCCTACCACGTCGAGCGCGACGACCTGTGGGCCATCCCCACCGCCGAGGTGCCGCTCACGTCGCTGCACCGCGACGAGGTGCTCGACGGCGCCGCCCTCCCGCTGCGGTACACGGCCCACACGTCGTGCTTCCGGCGCGAGGCCGGGTCGGCCGGCAAGGACACCCGCGGCCTGCTCCGCACCCACGAGTTCGACAAGGTCGAGCTGCTGGCCCTCGCCGCCGACGAACCGGCGGCCATCGCCTGCCAGGACGACGTGCTCGCCCGCAGCGAGGCAGTCCTGCAGGAGCTGGGCCTGGCCTACCGGGTGCTCGACCTCTGCACCGGCGACCTGGGCAACTCGGCCCGCCGCACCTGGGACATCGAGGCCTACGCGCCCGGCGTCGACATGTGGCTCGAGGTGTCGTCGGTGTCGTGGTTCGGCGACTACCAGGCCCGCCGCGCCAACATCCGCTACCGCCCGGTGGCCGGCCCCGACGGCAAGGCCAAGTCGAACGAGGTGTGCCACACGGTGAACGGCTCGGCGATGGGTTGGCCCCGCACGGTGGCCGCCTACCTGGAGACCCACCGCCAGGCCGACGGCAGGATCGCGGTGGTCGACGCGCTGCGCCCGTATCTCGGAGGCATCGAGCAGCTACCGGCCAACTGACCGGTAGCTTCGCCAGAGATGCAGCGTCTCTGGGCCTGGCTGGGCCTCAACCTCGGCAAGCACGCGGGTGTCGTGTCGCTGGTCGGGCTCATCGTCACGCTGGTGCTCGGCTTCGGGGTCACCCGCCTCGACTTCGCCACCGGCCAGGACTCGTACCTCGACAAGGACGAGCAGGTCTACAAGGACAACGTCCGCTACCAGGACCTGTTCGGTGGCCAGGCGATGGTCACGCTCTACACGATGGACGAGGGCAAGCAGGTGCTCGACCTGTTCACGCCCGACAACCTCACCCGCCTCCGCGCCCAGGAGAAGGAGCTGCGCGGCATCGGCGGCGTCCTCGACGTGGTGAGCCCCCTCACCGCCCTCGAGTTCACCGACAACCTGGTGCAGAGCGACTCGGGCAACCCGGCCGACAGCGTCGCCGGCGGGATCCTGCTGGGCGCCGCCGGCCGCGAGACCGATCCCGCCAAGGCCCAGATCCGCACCGCCGACGGGCTCGCCACGCTCCAGCGCATCAACGCCGTCGCGGGCGAGCACACGCTCGACAACCCCCAGTGGGTCGACTTCCTCCTGCACGACAACCAGGGGGACGTCCGCAAGTCGCTGCTGCCGTTCTTCCCCGACGAAGGCCACGCCCAGATGGTCAGCCGGCTCACCGGGAACGCCTCGCTCGAAGACGAGGGCCGCGCCGCCGAGGCCGTGATCGACGCCACCGATGCGGACATGCAGAACGCCACGGTCCTCACCACCGGCGCCGCCGAGCTGCTGAAGCAGCTCAACGACTACCTGCGCGGCGGCATGCTGCTGCTGGGCGCGATCGCGGTGGCGATCATGGTGCTGATCCTGCTGGTGCTGTTCGACGTGCGCTGGCGGCTGCTGCCCCTCGGGGTGATCCTCGTGGGCGTGGTGTGGGCCTTCGGGCTGGCGGGCTACCTGGGCATCCCGCTGTCGGTGGTCACCATCGCCGGGCTGCCGGTGATGCTCGGCGTGGGCATCGACTACGCGATCCAGATGCACTCCCGGATCGAGGAGGAGGTGATCGTCGCCCGGGCGGACCACCCGATCCAGGAGACGGCCCGCAACCTCGGGCCCGCGCTGCTGGTGGTCACGTTCGACGCGGTGTTCGCGTTCCTGGCGCTGCAGTTCGCCAAGGTGCCGATGATCCGCGACTTCGGCCTGCTGCTGGCGGTCGGCATCGCCGCCATCTGCTTCTGCTCGATCATCATGCCGCTCTCGATCCTCGGCATCCGCGAGTACCGGTCGCCGACGAAGGGGCGCGACTTCACCGAGGGCCCGCTCGGTCGCCTGGTGCTGTGGCTGGGAAGCCTGCCCTCCCGGATCGGGCTGTGGCTGGTGGTGGCGAGCGTGGTGATCTTCGCCGGCGGCATGGCGGTGGAGAACGACCTGAGCCTGCAGACCGACCCGGAGCGCTGGGTCAACCAGGACAGCGACGTGATCCGCAAGATCGACACGCTCAAGTCGGAGACGGGCTCGTCGTCGGAGCTGGGCATCTTCGTCCAGTCCGACGACGCGTTCGACGACGAGACCGTGGCGTTCGTCGACGGCTTCGCCCGCGAGGAGCTGACCAACCGGCCCGACGAGCTGCTCACCGCCTCGTCGGTGGTGACGACCGTGAGCTTCCTGCTCGACATCCCGGGTGCGTCGACGCTGGCGCCCACCGGCGACGACGTGGCCGCCGCCTACGCCGTCGCCCCCGAGGACATCCAGAAGGCCACGGCCCGCCCCGACGACGGCGCCCTCAACCTCATCTTCCGCACCGCGGCAGGGTCGCTGGAGGACACCGCGGTGTACGTGGACGAGATCCGCGCCCAGATCGACCCGCCGGCCGGCGTCGAGGCCACCCCCTCCGGCTTGGCGGTGGTGGGCGTCGGCCTCCTCCACAACCTGGAGTCCAACCGCATCCTGCTCACCTACCTGGCGATCGGCTTCGTCGGCATCTTCCTGGCGGTGCGGCTCAAGAGCATCGTGCGGTCGCTGCTGTCGCTGGTGCCGGTGCTGATCGCGGTGGGCACGGCGTCGCTGGTGGCGTGGGTGTTCGACCTGCAGCTCAGCCCGATGACCGCGGTCGGCGGCCCGCTCGTCGTCGCCGCCTGCACCGAGTTCACGTCGCTGATCCTGCTGCGCTACCTGGAGGAGCGCCGCCGCGGCCTGGCCCCTCGGGAGGCCGTCGACGTGACCGCCGAGCACACCGGCCGGGCGTTCATCGTCTCGGCGTGCACGGCCATCGCCGGCGTGGCGGTGATCTCCTTCTCGTCGCTGCCGCTGCTGCGCGACTTCGGCATCGTCGTGGCCATGAACGTGACCGTGGCGTTGCTGAGCGCTCTGGTGATCCTGCCGCCGATGCTGGTCTGGGCCGACCGCCGCGGCTGGGTTTCCCACGGAATAGCCGGCATTTCCGAGGGTCAGGGTCGGGAACTGGACCGCACCGGAGTGACGCGAGGGTAGGGTCCCAGCGATGTCGGCCACGCCAGACGTCGCCATTCGCCTCGAGCAGCTCTCGAAGGAGTACCCGGGTGCGGCGAGACCGGCAGTCGACCGGCTCGATCTGTCGATCCCCACCGGCGAGCTGGTGGCGCTGGTCGGCCCCTCCGGCTGTGGCAAGACCACGACGCTGAAGATGATCAACCGGCTCGTCGAGCCCACCGGCGGCACCGTGTGGATCCACGGCGTCGACGCCCGCACGCTGCCGGCCCACGAGCTGCGCCGCGGGATCGGCTACGTGATCCAGCAGGCGGGCCTGTTCCCGCACCGCAGCGTCGCCGACAACATCGCCACCGTCCCCGAGCTGCTGGGCTGGAAGCGCGATCGCATCGACGCCCGGGTCGACGAGCTGGCGGGCCTGCTCGACCTCGACCGCGGCCTGCTGCGCCGCTACCCGGCGGCGCTGTCGGGCGGCCAGCAGCAGCGGGTGGGCGTGGCCCGGGCGCTGGCGGCCGATCCGCCGATCCTGCTGATGGACGAGCCCTACTCGGCGGTCGACCCGATCGTGCGCGCCCGTCTGCAGGACGAGCTGCTGCACATCCAGCGGACCGTCCACAAGACCATCGTGTTCGTCACCCACGACATCGACGAGGCCATCAAGCTGGCCGACCGCGTCGTGATCCTGAACATGGGCGGCATCCTGGCGCAGGTCGGCACGCCCGAGGAGCTGTTGCGCAAGCCGGCGAACGAGTTCGTCGCCGACTTCCTGGGCGACGACCGCGGCCTCAAGCGCCTCTCGCTGCTGACCGTCGACGACGTGGCGCTGCGGGAGGGGCCGGTGGTCGACCTGGACGCCACGCCGGACCGGGCCCGGGCGGTGATGGCGGCGAACAACGTCGACTGGGTGGGCGTGCGCGACGCCGGGAAGCTGCTCGGCTGGGTCGGTGCGGCCGACCTCAACGGCGACCCGACGGTCGGCGCCGTGGAGGCCAGGCCGTTCCTGGCGGTGTTCCCGCCGGGCACGTCGCTCAAGGCCGCGCTCGACGGCATCGTCACGTCGCGGACCCGGGTCGCCGTCGTGGTGGAGGACGACGAGCGCTACCGGGGGATGCTCACCGTCGACGACCTGGCCGAGGGCATCACCGGGTGACCCCCGTGCTGCTCGCGGCCGACGAGCCGCTGGTGCGCTGGAGCTGGGTCGGGGACCACCTCGACGAGATCCGCGAGGCCGCGGTCGAGCACGTCCAGCTCACCGTCCTCGCGGTGGGCCTCGGCTTCGTGCTGGCCATGGGCATGGCGCTGCTGGCCACCCGCTGGCACTGGACCTACGGCCCGCTGGCCGGGTTCTGTGCGGTGCTCTACTCGATCCCGAGCCTGGCGCTGTTCGGCATCCTCGTGCCGATCACCGGCCTCGGCATCGTGCCCGCCCAGATCGCCCTGGTCGGCTACACGCTGCTGATCCTGCTGCGGAACATCGTCGCCGGCATCGACGGCGTGCCCGCGCACGTGCGGGAGGCGGCCGACGGCATGGGCTACGAGCGCTGGCGCCGGGTGCTGCGCATCGACCTGCCGCTGGCCGTGCCCGCCATCGTCGCCGGCCTGCGCATCGCCACCGTGACCACGGTCGGCCTGGTGACGGTCGCCGCGCTGGTGGGCAAGGGCGGCTTCGGCGACCTGATCAACGACGGCCTGAGCCGCGACTTCTCCACGCCGGTGGTGGTGGGCACCGTGCTGTCGGTCGCGCTGGCGATCGTCTTCGACGTGCTGTTCGTGCTGGTCGAGTGGCTGACGACGCCGTGGGCCCGCAAGGCGCGGCGCGTCGTGCCGATCGACCCCGGCCGTCCCGCCCTCGGCGCCGTGTCGGTCGCCGGTGTGAGCCGGGAGGGCGCCCGTGGGTGAGACCTGGCGCCAGATGTGGGACTACCTGGGCACCGACGCGGCCTGGCACGGGCGCAACGGCCTGCCGTCGCTGCTGTGGGCCCACCTGCAGCTGTCGTTCGCGTCGCTGGCGATCGCCGTGGTCGTGGCGCTGCCGCCGGCGATCGTGCTGGGTCACGTCAAGCGGGGCGCGCTGCTGGCGGTGTCGATCGTGAACATCGGCCGGGCCGTGCCGTCGTTCGCGGTGATCGCCCTGCTGCTGCCGTTCTCGCTGCGCTGGGGCTTCGGCCTCGGCTTCTGGCCGACGCTGGTGGCCCTGGTGCTGCTGGCCGTGCCCCCGATCTTCACCAACACCTACACCGGCATCCGCGACGTGCCGGACGACGCCCTCGAGGCGGCACAGGGGATGGGCATGCAGCCGGGTGAGCTGGTCCGGAAGGTGGAGGTGCCGGTGGCGATGCCGCTGATCCTCACCGGCCTGCGCATCTCCGCCGTCCAGATCATCGCCACCGCGACGCTGGGCTCCCTGGTCGGCTTCCGCTGCCTGGGCTCGCCGATCGTCGCCGGGTTCACCCGGTCCGACAAGGGCCCGCTGCTGGCCGCGGCGATCCTGGTCGCGGCGGTGGCGTTGCTGACCGACGGGTTCTTCGCCCAGGCCCAGCGGTGGCTGATGCCGTGGCGGAGGGCCAGCCCGAGCTCTTTCGACAACCCAGAAGTGGAGGGACAGACCCCATGAAACGACAGCGCAAGGTGGTCGCCGCCATCGTCGTGCTCGCGCTCGGCCTGGTGGCCACGGCGTGTGGCGACGACGACGACACGGCCACGGCCGATCGGGAGGGCCCGACCGTGCAGATCGGCGCCCAGGACTTCGGCGAGTCGGCCATCCTCGCCGAGATCTACAAGCAGGCCCTCGAGGCCGACGGCTTCCAGGCCGACACCCAGTCGCTGGGCGGGTTCCGTGACCTGCTCTTCGCCGCGTTCGAGAGCGGCGACGTGAACCTGGCACCCGACTACCTGGCATCGGAGGTCGAGTTCCTCAACGAGCAGGCTGGTGGAGAGCCGGGTGTCGCCACCAGCGATGCCGCGGCGACGTTCGACCTGCTGACGCCGTTCCTGGAGGACAACGACCCCGCGCTGGTGGCGTTCGAGCCGTCGGACGCCGTCAACACCAACGCGTTCGTGATCACCCAGGAGACCTCCGACGAGCTGGGGATCGAGACGCTGTCCGACCTGGCCGAGAAGGGCCAGGACCTGTCGCTCGGCGCGCCGCAGGACTGCGAGGAGAACGCCTTCTGCATCCCGGGCCTGCAGGAGGTCTACGGCCTCGACCTGACGCCCAACTTCACGCCGCTCGACACGGGCGTGATCCCGACGTCGCTGGAGGAGGGCGCCATCGACGTGGCGCTGCTGTTCTCCACCGACGGCCGCATCGCGGACGAGGGTTGGGTCCTCCTGGAGGACGACAAGCAGATGCTCGCCGCCGACAACGTGCTGCCGGTGGCGACGAAGGAGCTGTCCGACGCCTATGGCGCGGACCTGGCCGCCCTGCTCGACAGCGTGTCGGCCGAGCTGACAACCACGGATCTCACCGACCTCAACAAGCGCTACGACATCGACAAGGAAGACGCCGCGGACATCGCCGCCGACTGGCTGTCCGACCACAACCTGAACTGACGAGACGTCGTCAGGGCTCCGTGTCTCGCCTGGGCCGTGCGGTCCAGGCGAGACCGAGGCCCAGCAGGGCCGCGACGGCGACGCCGATCTCCACGGCGCCGATCGAGCGGATCGTCTCGGCGACGTCCTGCGACCAGCCGGTGACCACGTCGACCACGCCCGACGACGGCACGTTCGGCCCGTCGGCCCGGTCGGTGCGCACCTCGAGGATCCCGAAGTAGGCGACGTACACGCCGGCGAGCGTCACCAGCGCCGCCGAGATCGAGTGGATGTAGGGCTGGGCGGAGCGCAGCAGCCGCAGCACCGACGTGCGGGCCAGCGCCATCGACACCGTGAGCGCGGTGAGCACCAGGCCCATGCCCAGGGCGTAGATGCCGAACACCACCACCCCGTCGACGAACGACTCGCGCTCCATCGTCCCCGACACGGCGACAAGGAACGTGGGCAGCGTGCAGCCGATCGAGGCCACGGCGTAGGACACGCCGAACACGAACATGGCCCGCACGGTGCGCTCCCGCTGGCCGTTGCGTGTGCCGCCCCCCGGTGCCGGCAGCCAGCGGAGCGTCGGCTCCCAGCCCGCGAGCATGGCGACGCCGAGGGCGACCAGGCTCACGCCGATCACCACCGAGATCCAGGGCGCGTACTCGTAGACCGGCAGCGACGACGCCTTCACCAGCGTCCCTGCCACGGCGAACACCGCCAGGAAGCCGGCCGACACGGCGAGGGCGACACGGGCCGCCCGGCGCAGGCCGGCGTCGTGCAGCGCGTCGTCGGCGGAGCTGTCGAGGCCCATGAAGTACGACAGGTAGGCGGGCAGCATGGCGAACCCGCACGGGTTCACCGTGGCCACCATGCCGATCGTCAGGTACCAGGCGAAGGAGCCCTCGGGGCCGAGCGAGGCGATCACGCCAGCAGCTCGTCGATCTCGGCCCGCAGGTCGTCCGCTTCGAGCTCCCTCATGTGGGTGGCGGCGACCGAGCCGTCGGGGTTGACGAACACGGTGGTCGGCATCTGGGTGCCCTCGAACAGCGCGAGCACCTCGCCGGTCGGGTCGGCGTACGTCGGGTAGGTGACACCGGTCTCGTCGACCACCTCCAGCCCGCGGCGGGCCTGGTGGTCGATCGAGACGCCGACGATGGTCACGTCGTCGCCCCGCTCCTGGTGGACGCGCTCGAAGGCGGGCATCTCCTGTCGGCACGGCTGGCACCACTCGGCGAAGAAGTTGACCACCACCGGTCCGTCGGTGAGCAGGTCGCCCAGCCGGACAGGGGCGCCGTCGCCGAGCGCGCCCAGCTCGACGGCGCGCACCTCGTCGGGCGACGGGCCGTCGTCGGCCTCGCCCCGGAACGCCACGAGCGCGACCACCGCGGCGACCACCAGCACGGTAGCGCCCACCAACACCGGACGGGGGACCCGGCGGGACACCATCCCCCGACGGTACCGACCCGGCCCCGGCCGACAGGAATCTGGGCACGCAACACCCGAGCTCGTCGTCTTTCATGATGATGGCGACGTCGGGAGCAAGGGGGCGCTGATGCTGCTCGACAGGCGGGCACCGGTGCCCGAGGTCTCGTTCGAGGTCGTCTACGAGGAGGAGTACGAGGCGGTCACCCGGCTCGCGTACCTGCTGGTGCGCTCCCGTGAGGTCGCCGAGGAGCTGACGCAGGACGCTTTCGTGCGCCTCTACGAGTACTTCGACGCGGTGGTGACCCCGGCCGGCTGGCTGCGCACGGCGGTGGTGCGGATGGCGATCACGTGGCAGCGCCGGCAGGACCTGGAGCGGCGCCGGCTGGCCGGGACGTTCGACCCCGGCGCCCTTGGGGAGCCCGAGCTGGACGAGACCTGGACGGCGATCGGGCGGCTCCGGCAGGAGCGGCAGACCGTCCTCGTCCTGCGGTTCTACGAGGACCTGTCGCACCGCGCCATCGCCGAGCTCCTCGGTTGCTCCGCCGCGACCGTCCGCAGCCGCACCCGCCGGGCGCTGGCCGACCTACGACGTGAGGTGAGTCGATGAGCCCCCGCAGAGAGCCCATGGCGACACGTGTCCGGTCCACCCTCCGGGCCAAGGCCGACCAGGTCACAGTGCGTCCCGGCCCGTTCGACGCCGATCGCCCGGTGACCCGTGCCGCCGAGGCGATGCCGCTGTCGCTCACCCCGCGGTCGCGCGGCCGGCTGGTCCTCGGCATCGCCGCCGTCGCGGTCGTGGCGGTGCTCGGTGCCGCGGCGGTCGTCGCGCTCCGACGGGGGTCCGACGACGGCGGGACGACCTCCACCGCGGCCTCGACGACGACGACGGAGGCGGAGTCGGGCGTGGACGGGGTGCTCGCACCGTCGTGGTCGCCCGACGACCTCACCCTGTGGGCCGTGACCTGGGAGCAGTCGCCCTCGGATTCGGCCGGGATCGGCCTCGAACAGCTCTTCGGCCGGGGCGGGGGCACGGCCGACGGTGCCGTGCACGTGTGGATCCAGTACGGCGAGGGTGGCTTGCCTGTCGGCGCGAGCCCCACCACCGTGCGCGGCATCCAGGCTGACCTGGTGCCGGCGAAGGAGTTCCCCGACACCACGTCGACGCTCAGCTGGTACGAGGACGACGTCAACGTCAGCGCGTCGTTCGTCGGGATCGGCCTGGAGGAGACCGTCGCGTTCCTCGACGGGCTGACGTGGCGGTCGGACGATCGGCTGGTCGGGTTCGCGCCTCAGTCGAGTGGTGACCTGGACCTCCTCGGCGAGACCTCGCCGGCGCCCGCCGGGGGCACGGTGCTGAGCGCCCGGTTCCTCTACCTCGACGCTGCTCTGAGCCTCGCCCCCGGGGAGGGTCGGCAGCTGGAGGTGCACACGACGACGGCCACCGGGGGCGGCATCTCGTCGAGCTACCTGCGGACCTGGCTCCACGCGGACCGCGGTGAGGACGGTGTCCTCGAGTCGTACGACCCCCGCTACGGGACCGTGCGGCGCGACTGGCCCGACGGCCGGAGGCTCTGGGTCGACGCCAACGCCACCGCCGTCGACCGGGCCACGCTGGTGCGGGTCGCCGACAGCGTGGAGGCCGTCGCGGCCGGCGAGCTCACGCAGCTGCGCGAGGCCGTCCGGGACCGGGTCGGTGGGCAGGATCTCGTCGCCTCGGCCGAGCTGGGCGACGCCCGCCTGGAGGTGCGCGGCACCAGCGCGATGGCCATCCTGTGCCTGCAACCTGCCGGCGGCACCCGCATCTGCCCGGCGGACGTCGCCTTCGGCAGCTCTTTGTCCACCGGGTTCGTGGTGGGCGACACCTGGTACGCCGCTGCGGTGTCGAGCGGCGTGACGCCCGTGGTGTCGCGGCCGAGCCCTGCCCTCCCCGTCACCGTCCCTGAACCGCTGCCCGGCTCGGAGGCCGCGACCTCGGGCGAGTGGAGCTTCACGCTCGTCGCGGTGCCCGCCGGCCTCGACACCGTCGACGTCTGGTACGGCCTCCACCAAACCAACCTCCAGCGGTCGCAAGCCGAGGAGTAGTTGCAGCTTCCCGTGTTCCCTGTAAAGTTGATCGAGTTGATCATCTTTTAGGGAAAGGGCGGGGTGTGCGGAACAGATCCACGCTGGGGCTCCTGGGGGCGATCCTGACGGCGGCGTCGTTGCTGGCGACGGCCTGCAGCGACGAGGCGTCGACGCGGCCCGAGGACGACACGCCGTCCGACGCCGCCACCGACGTCGAACAGGTCGCGGTGCCCGAGTCGATCCCCGCCGGCACCACGCTGCGCGTCGGCGACCAGCTCGAGTACCTCCAGACCATCCTGTCGCTGGCGGGGGAGGACCAGGACCTCGGCTACGAGGTCGAGTACTCGTCGTTCGTGGGCGGGCCGCCGATGCTGCAGGCGTTCCAGGGCGGGGCCGTCGACACCGGCTTCGTCGGCAGCACGCCGCTGATCTTCGCCCAGGCCCAGGGGCAGGACATCGTCGCCGTGGCCGGATGGGCCAGCGAGAACGGCTCCTACCGGCTGGTCACCGCACCCGGCGAGGAGGAGATCCAGGGCTGGGAGGACCTGGCGGGCAGGAGCGTCGCCTACCAGCGGGGCACCGCGGCCGAGGCGGCGCTGCTGCAGGCACTCGACGCGGCCGGCGTCGACCCGGCCGACGTGACCACCGTCGACGTGCCCCTCACCCAGGTCGGCTCGGCGCTGTCGGGCGGCTCCGCCGACTCCGCCATCTCGGTGGAGCCCCTCACCAGCGTCTACCTGGCGTCCAACCCGACGGCCCAGGTGGTCGACAGCGCCGACGAGATCACCGACCGGTCGTCGTTCCTCATCGCCAGCGCCGCCACGCTCGCCGACGACGCCAAGACCGCGGCGCTCGCGGACTACACGGCCCGGCTGGTGCGGGCCTTCACCTACCTGCGGGCGAACCCCGACGGGGTGGCGCAGGCGGTGTACGTCGACCAGTACGGCCTCACGCCGGAGCGGGCCGCCGAGATCGTGGAGGCCCAGGGCGTCGGCTCCTTCATCGAGCTCCCCGGCGACATCGAGGACCAGCAGCAGGCGCTCGCCGACCTGTTCGTCGCCGCCGGCCAGGTCCCCGAGGCGGTCGACGTGTCCGCCGAGTTCGACGTCCGCTTCCGCGACCTCGTCGAGGAGGCCCAGTCCGGATGACCGACCTCCGCTCGCCCGAGACCGACGTGGTGGAGGTGGCCGACCTCGTCGACCTGCATCCCGCCGCCCCCGAGCTGATCCGCCTGCCCACCCGCCCCGCCGGGGAGGTGGACGCCCGACGTCGACGGCTCCCCAAGGGCGTCGAGCGGCTGGCCGGCGTGGCGTTGCTGCTGGCCCTGTGGGAGCTGGCGGCCGCGGCCGGGTGGCTGCGGCCCGACATCCTGGCGGCGCCGTCCGCGGTGCTGACCGTCGGCTGGGACCTGGCCCGCGACGGCACCCTCGCCGAGGCACTGTGGGCGTCGCTGCAGCGGGTCGGCTGGGGCCTGGGGCTCGGCATCCCGCTGGGCACGGCGCTGGCGCTCGTGGCCGGGCTGTCCCGGGTCGGCGACGACGTGGTCGACGCCAACATGCAGATGCTGCGCTTCGTGCCGATCCTCGGCCTCCAGCCGCTGCTGATCGTGTGGCTGGGCGTCGGCGAGACCACGAAGATCACCATGATCGTGCTGGGCGTCGCCTTCCCGATCTACGTCAACACCAGCGCCGCGGTGCGGGCGATCGACCCGGGGCACCTGGAGCTGGCGACCGTCCTCGGCCTCGGCCGCTTCGACCGCCTCCGCCGGGTGGTGCTGCCCGGCGCCCGGGCCGGCTTCCTGGTCGGCCTGCGGATGGCGACCGGCGTCGCCTGGCTGCTGCTGGTGTTCGCCGAGCAGATCAACGCCAGCAGCGGCATCGGCTACCTGATGGTGCGGGCCCAGACGTTCTTCCAGACCGACGTCATCGTGGTCTGCCTGGTGGTCTACGCCGTGCTCGGCCTGGTGTCGGACGCCGTCGTCCGCGCCCTGGAAGGAAGGCTCCTGCGGTGGCAACCGGGACGCTGACCCACGCGCTGCGCCGCGACTTCGGCGACCGGGCGGTGCTGCGCGGCATCGACCTCGAGATCGCCACGGGCGAGTTCGTGGCGCTGCTGGGCCGGAGCGGGTCGGGCAAGACCACGCTGCTGCGGATCCTCGCGGGGCTCGACAGCGGGGCCGCGGGCGACGCCCACGTGCCGGTGCGACGGGCCGTCGGCTTCCAGGACGCCCGACTGCTCCCATGGATGTCGGTGCTCGGCAACGTCGTGCTCGGGCTGCGGGGCGACGACGCCGAGGCCCGCGGGCGCGCCGCGATCGCCGAGGTCGGGCTGTCCGGCCACGAGCACGACTGGCCCAAGACGCTGTCGGGCGGCGAGGGGCAGCGGGCCGCGCTGGCCCGGGCGCTGGTGCGGGCCCCCGACCTGCTGCTGCTCGACGAGCCCTTCGGGGCGCTCGATGCCCTGACCCGCCTGCGCATGCACGCGCTGGTGCAGGAGCTGTGCGCTCGGCACCGGCCGGCGGTGCTGCTGGTGACCCACGACGTCGACGAGGCGATCCTGCTGGCCGACCGGGTGCTCGTCCTCACCGACGGCCACATCTCGCTCGACGTGCCCGTCGACGTGCCCACGCCCCGCCTCCGCAGCGACGACCGGTTCGTCGTCCTGCGGGCGCGCCTGCTCACCGAGCTCGGAGTCGAAGAGCCATCACCCCTGGGAGGGAACCTGTGACCATCACCGAGATCGACGTCGAGCTCGACGTCGTCCCGCTGTCCGGCACGATCGGCGCGGTCATCCGCGGTCTCGACGTGCGCCACCTCGACGACGCGACCGTCGCCGCCGTCCGCCGGGTGTGGCTCGAGCGCAAGGTGGTGTTCTTCCCCGAGCAGCACCTGGAGCCGGCCGAGCACCTGGCGTTCGCCTCCCGCTTCGGCGAGCCGACCGAGGGGCACCCGGTCATCCCGGGCCTCGACGGCCACCCCGAGGTGTTCCAGATCGACTACACCGCGGCCCGCGACCTCTACTCCACCTACGGCGACGTCAGCACCCGCTACCGGGGCATCGCCTGGCACACCGACGTCACCTTCGTGCCGCGGCCGCCGCTCGGGTCGATCCTGCGGGCCGTCGTGGTGCCGGAGGCGGGCGGCGACACCCTGTTCTCCGACCAGCAGGCGGCGTACGCGTCGCTCAGCCCGGCGCTGCAGGCCTTCCTCGAGACACTCACCGCGGTGCACGACGGCCGCGACCAGTTCAAGGGCATCCTCGACCTCGTGGGCGAGGGCCGCTGGGAGGGCGAGAAGCTGCTGAAGCTGGAGCCGGTCGAGCACCCGGTCGTGCGCACGCACCCGGAGACCGGCGCCAAGACCCTGTTCGTGAACCCCGGCTTCACGTCGCACATCAAGGAGCTCGACCGGGCCGAGAGCGACGCGCTGCTCGCCTTCCTCTACACCCACGCGGTGAAGCCGGAGCACACGGTGCGCTACCACTGGAGCCAGGGCGACATCGGCTTCTGGGACAACCGGGCCACGCAGCACGCGGTCGTCGGCGACTTCGGCGACGAGCACCGGGTGATCCAGCGGGTGACCCTCCGGGGCGACGAACCCCGCTGACGCCCACGCTCACGCGGGAGCGTGACGATCTCACGTCGGAACGTGGGAACGGTCGTTCGTGCGGGGATACTTCCTGCATGGCCGCCGAGCCCCGCATGGTCTCCCTCGGATTCGGCAAGTTCGCCCGGGTCGACCGCATCTACGCCCTGGAGCCGCTCCGGGGCGGTGAGCGCGGCGACGGGCGACGCACCCGGGTGTGGGTCGAGGGGATCACCGAGCCGATCGTCGCCTCCCGCACCGAGCGCACGATCCTCCACGACATGGGCCAGGACGCCGCGGCCCAGGTCCCCATCCTGGACGACGCCCTCGACCTGGCGGAGCGCCTGGCCAAGGCGGCCGAGGCCGGCCGGGTCGACCTCGGCGACCTGGGCCGGAGGGCCCGGCGGCTGCTCGACGCAACCACCGGACCCGCTTCCTAGTGCCTGCGGCAAGGCGGCTGACGCCGCCGCCTCCGGCCGATTTAGAGCCTCGGCCGGTGGCAGTTGCGCCTGGTGACGGCTCTCCCCGCGCCGATCGGCCTGATGGCTACCGGCCTGGCGGGCCGATGGTGCGCAGGGGGGAGGGGCTGCACCATCGGCCCGCGACCTGAGTGGCGGTTCCGCTAGGCGATGCGGACCACCGCCACGTCCTGCAGGTGCTCCGGGATGGGGATGTCCGGGAGCTGGTCCTCGGGGCGGGCGTGCTTCGGGGGCCGACCCCGACGCCGCTTGCTGGCCAGGATCTTCCCGTTGAGGAAGAGCTGACCACCCCAGACGCCCCACGGCTCACGCCGCTCCAGGGCGCCCTCGAGGCAGGGGATCAGGGCCGGGCACGTGGCGCAGATGTGCTTGGCCCGAGCGATGTCCTGCAGCTCGTCGCTGAAGAACAGCTCGTTGAGCTGACCCCCGCCGTCGTTGCAGCGGGCATGGGCCCACCAGCCGTGCTCGGTGGCGGCGAGCTCGGGCGAGATGGGGTTCTCGTCGGCCCAGTCCAGCTCGTCGCCGGTGGGACTGTCGGGTGCTTCGTCTCGTTCGTCGTTGGGTCTGGTGAGCTGGGCGATCATTGCCCTTCCCCCTCGCTGGGTTCCGTTTTTCTGTGAGGTTTCGGTGCGCATGCGGAATCGGGTCCAAGAATCAGAAAAGGCCGCCGGGTTGTCCCGACGGCCTTCGGAGGTTCCTTGCGCTCTTTCCCTTCTCAGGGTGAGCGCTCCAAAGGCCGTGGAGTGGTTCGGTCGGTGTGGGCGACCGGGTACGCCGGCTTGGCGTCGAGGTTCCACACCTGCATCCACGCCTGGTCGGCGCCGATCGACGTAATGCAGTCGAACGCGCCGGAACCGGCGTGGGACGTACCAAACGTCAGGGCGGGGGCTACGCGCTCCCGGTCGGTCCCAGGACGCGCAGCACCGGCCGTGAGGCTCGGTTGAAGGGTGCTGCGAGTCATCGTCCTGATTCCATCCTCGGGGGTCATCCAGCCATTCGCAGGCGATGCCACCACACGGGCGGCAACTGCGTCAAAGGAATATTAGAGGTGTTTCCTCAAACTTGTGGTGCAGTCACCGGGACGAACAGCTTCTCCCGGTAGAAGCGCAGCTCCGAGACGCTCTCGAGGATGTCGTCGAGGGCCCGGTGCGTGGTCGCCTTCTTGGGTACCGAGTCGATCACCGAGGGGTACCAGCGCCGGGCCAGCTCCTTGATCGTCGACACGTCGACCGACCTGTAGTGCAGGTGGTTCTCGATGTCGGGCAGGTAGCTGGCCAGGAAGCGGCGGTCGGTGCCGATGGAGTTGCCGCACAGCGGCACCGTGCGCGGCTCGGGCACGTGGGTCCGGATGAAGTCGAGGGTGGCCTTGCCGGCGGCCTCCAGCGTGACCGTCGACGCGGTGATCGCCTCGAGCAGCCCGCTGCGGGTGTGCATGTCCCGCACCACCGGCTCCATGGCGGCGAGCGCCTCGGCCGGCTGGTGGATCACCAGGTCGGGCCCGCTGGCGACGATCTGGAGCTCGTCGTCGGTGACCAACGTGGCGATCTCCACGATCACGTGCCTCGCGGGTTCCAGCCCGGTCATCTCGAGATCCATCCACACGAGCACATAGGGACCCTATTCCAAGTCGTGCGTTCTCACGGCACCACAATGGCGGGGTGCTGACGAACCACGGGGTGCTGACCGTTCCGTTGCTGGTGCTCGATCCCGAACTGCCGTTGCCCGGGTACGCGCGGGAGGGCGACGCCGGGGCCGACCTGGTCGCCAGGGAGGGCGTGCGGTTGCGGCGGGGTGGGGGCCGGGCGCTCGTGCCGACCGGTGTGGCCCTCGCGCTGCCGGAGGGGTACGCCGGGTTCGTGCAGCCCCGCAGCGGGCTGGCGCTGCGCCACGGCGTCACCTGCCTGAACTCCCCAGGCCTGATCGACAGCGGCTACCGCGACGAGCTGAAGGTGCTGCTCGTCAACACCGACCCGGACGCCGACTACGAGGTCGGCCGGGGCGACCGCATCGCCCAGCTGGTGATCCAGCGGGTGGAGCAGGCCGAGTTCACGGTGGTCGAGACGCTGCCGCCGTCGCAGCGCGGCACCGGCGGCTTCGGCCACACCGGTCGCTGAACCGGGACGCCGCTAGTCGTCGTGGTCGGCCGGGGCCTTGCGCAGGGTGACCGACGACTTGCCGGGGTCGAGCGACCACTCGTCGACCACGGTGTCGAGCACGGTGGCCGCCAGGTCGGAGAACGCCGGGACGACCGCGCCGCCGTCGAGCGCGAGCGTCACCCGGAGGCCGTTCGGCTCGATGTCGTAGGAGACGACCAGGCTCGACTCGGGCCCGGCGTCGCACAGCTGGGCGGCCGCCTCGCCCACCGCCAGGCGGAGCTCCTCCACCTCGCTGAACGTGAAGCCCAACCGGGTGCCGAGCCCCGCCGCGCCGACGCGGGCGATGCGCACAGCCGCCGACGTCGCCGGCACGGTCAACCGAACGGAGTCCCCGTCATTGCGCTCCACGCAGCATCGGAGCCTACGGCGCCCACCGCCCGTGTCGGAAGCGGGGTGGTTGCGTAGCGGCGGCGGCCCTGCCCGCCGTCACGGCGACGGCTCGCGCACGACCCGTTCGGGGTCGACGTCGTTGCGCAACCCCAGGTACACGGGGTGGCGCAGCAGCCCCTCGTCGGTCCAGTTCCCGAAGCCGATCTCGGCCACCAGCTCCGGCCGCACCCAGTGGGCGTCACGGGAGCGCAGGTGCGGCGGGGACGGCGTGAACGGGCACTGGTCGGTGGCCAGCTCGGCCAGCGTCGTGCGCAGCTCGGCCAGCGTCGCCCCGGTGAAGCCGGTGCCGACACGGCCGGCGTAGCGCAGGGGCCGCTCCGGCACCGACGTGTCGTGGTAGCCGACCAGCAGAGCCCCGAAGGTGCCGGCGCGCTCGCCCTGGCCCTCGGCCCAACCGCCGACCACCAGCTCCTGGCGCCGCTGCACCTTCACCTTCACCCAGTCGGCCGTGCGCTTCCCCGGCCGGTACACCGAGCCGGCCCGCTTGGCGATCACCCCTTCGAGCCCCTGGTGGGCGGCGGCGGCGAGCAGGCCCGGGCCGTCGTCGAACACCCCCGCCACCTGCACGCCGGGCGGGAGGTCGTCGGCCAGGGACCGCAGCACCGTGCGCCGGTCGCTGAGCGGGAGCCCTATCGTGGGTCGGTCGCCCACCTGCAGCACGTCGAACAGCACCAGCTCGACCGGCACGTCGGCGGCCCGGCGGGCGGCTTCGGCCGGCGACGTGATGTGCATGCGGTTCTGGAGGCGCCCGAAGCTGGGGTGCCCCGCCTCGTCGAGCGCCACGATCTCGCCGTCGAGCACCACGTCGAGGGGGAACGCGTCGGCGAGCACGGCCAGCTCCGGGTACGACACGGTCGCGTCCTTGGCGTTCGACGACCAGATGCGCAGCTCCCCGCCGCGCACCTCCGACAGCGCGCGCATGCCGTCCCACTTGAGCTCATAGGTCCAGTCGGCGCCCTCCGGCAACCGCGCGGTGGTCGCCTTCATGGGCAGGTACTGCGGCATCGGCTGGGGAGCCTACGGTTGCCGCTCGAGGGTCCACCCCGTGCAGTGAGTGTGGGGGTGACCGCCGCGCGCACCTGCGAGAACGTGACCTATCGACTACGCCGTGTTGGGGGCTAGGGTCGCTCACACTCGGCGGACTCTTTACGGAAACAGGAGCAGCTCGCGATGTCTCAGGTCACCCCCGGCTGGTACGCGGACCCGTCCGGCCGGTTCTCGCAGAGGTACCACGACGGCACCCAGTGGTCCGAGCACGTGGTCGACGCCGCCGGCAACCGCAGCACCGATCCGACCAACCAGCAGCCGCAGGCCGCTGGCTACGGCGCTCAGCAGCAGGCCGGCTACGGCCAGCAGCAGACCTCGGGCCAGGGCTACGGCCAGGCCGACGCCGGCTACGGCCAGGCGCAGTCGTCGGGCGAGAACTACGCCCCCCAGAACTACGGCCAGACGCCGTCGGGCCAGGGCTACGGCCAGCAGGGCTACGGCCAGCAGCAGCCGCCACCGCAGCAGGGCTACGGGCAGCAGGGCTACGGCCAGCAGCCGCAGCAGCCGGGCTACGGCCAGCCTGGCTACGCCTACGGCCAGCAGGCGCCCGCCTACGGCTCGGGCGCCAGCTTCTCGCCCACGATCGGCCTCATCGTCGCCGGCATCGGCGCCCTGCTGGTGCTCGCCTCGATGTTCGCCCTCGACTTCCTCAAGGCGTCGGTCGACCTGGGCGAGTTCGGTGGCACGACCAGCGAGTCGGCCCCCCTCGGCGACTTCAACGAGGAGGGCGCCCCCGGGGCGCTCAAGTCGTACGCCGGCTTCGGCCGCCTGCTCGCCGTGGTGGTGGTCGTCGGTGCGGTCGCCGCAGCCGCGAAGCTGCCGGCTCTGGCCAAGATCCCGCAGGCTTCGATCATCGCCGCCGGAGCTGCCGGCCTGTTCCTCGTCTGGCACGTGCTGGCGATGCTGGCCAGCGGTGACGGGTTCGACCTCAGCCCCGCGATCGGCGCCATCCTCGGCGTCATCGGTTACGGCGGGGTGATAGCCGGGCAGTTCCTACCGCAACCCGTGGGCGGTAACCGCTAGCCGGGTACGTTGTTCTGCCGAAGGGCCCCGTGCTTCGCGCCGGGGCCCTTCGCCGCGCTCGTGGCCATGTCGCCCTGACGACTACGGTTTCTGACGCTCCATCAGATTTCGTACGAGGGGGAACGCCGATGGGCGATACGCAGTTCAACCTGGCGAAGGTCTTCGACACCGTCGCTGCGGCCGTGCCGGACCGCGACGCCCTGGTCTGGAGCGACCGGCGCTGGAGCTTCGCCGACCTGGCCGACCGCTCGCGCCGCCTGGCGACCTACCTGCGCTCCCGCGGCCTGGGCGTCCACACCGAGCGCGCCGAGCTCGCCGGTCACGAGTCGGGCCAGGACCACGTCGGCATCTACCTCTACAACGGCAACGAGTACCTCGAGACGATGCTGGCGACCTTCCAGTCGCGGGTCGGCCCGTTCAACGTCAACTACCGCTACGTCACCGACGAGCTGCTCTACCTGCTCGACAACGCCCGCTGCCGCGGCCTCGTGTACCACGCCACCTTCGCCCCGGTCCTGGCCGCCGTGCGCGACAAGGTCCCGGGCCTCGACGTGCTGGTCCAGGTGGCCGACGAGTCCGGCAACGAGCTGCTCCCCGGCGCCGTCGACTACGAGAGCGTGATCGCCGCCACCGAGCCCGACCTGGCCGGCGTCGAGCCCTCGCCCGACGACCTCTACATCCTCTACACCGGCGGCACCACAGGCATGCCCAAGGGCGTGCTGTGGCGCCAGCACGACGTGTTCATGTCCTGCATGGGCGGTCGGAACCTGTTCACCTGGCAGCCGGTCGAGTCGTACGAGGAGATCGCCGCCACCGCCACGGGGCTGGAGTCGCCGCTCAAGTTCATGCCGCTGCCGCCGCTCATGCACGGCGCCGCGCAGTGGGCCACGTTCATCGGGCTCAACGGCGGCAACACCATCGTCTTCCAGGAGAACACCCGGCGGCTCGACCCGGTCGACGTGTGGCGCACGGTCGAGCGCGAGCGCGCCACCACCGTCACCACGGTCGGCGACGCCGTCGCCCGCCCCCTGGTGGAGGAGCTCGAGCGGGGCGACTACGACACCAGCTCGATCGTCGCCGTCGGCAACGGCGGGGCCGCGCTCACGCCGACCATCAAGGAGCGCCTGCTGGCGCAGATGCCGAACGTGTTCGTGTCGGACTCCGTGGGGTCGTCGGAGACGGGGGCGCAGATGAGCCACCTGTCGGCCGCCGGTGCGGTGTCGACCGGGCGCTTCAACCCCGGGCCGGGCACGGTCGTGGTCAGCGAGGACCTCACCAAGCTCCTCGGCCCCGGCCACGAGGGCCTGGGCTGGCTGGCGCAGGAGGGCTGGGTCCCCCTCGGCTACTTCCGCGACGCCGAGAAGACCGGCCGCACCTTCCCGGTGATCGACGGCGTCCGCTACGCGGTGCCGGGCGACCGGGCGCGCCACCTGGAGAGCGGCGAGGTCGAGCTGCTCGGGCGCGACTCGGTCACCATCAACTCGGGCGGCGAGAAGATCTTCGCCGAGGAGGTCGAGCGGGCGATCGCCGGCCACGCGGCAGTGCACGACGTGGTGGTGGTCGGCCGGCCCAGCGAGCGCTGGGGCCAGGAGGTCGTGGCGCTGGTCACGCTGTCCGACGGCGCCACCGCGACGGCCGAGGACATCGTCGACCACGCCGGCCGCTCCATCGCCCGCTACAAGCTGCCGAAGGACGTGCTGTTCCTCGACCACATCGAGCGCAGCCCCGCCGGGAAGGCCGACTACCGCTGGGCGAAGGAGCAGGTCACCGGCTGACCCGGCCGAGCGGAGGTCGAAAACGCCAAGAGGCCCGGCACCCCCGTAGGTGTGCCGGGCCTCTTGCGTTGTCGTTCGAGACGATGGATCAGACGGCCGGGGCGCCGCGGCGACGGCGGCTGGCCGCCAGCGCCACGAGCACGCCACCGATGGCGGCGAGCCCACCGCCGACCTTGAGCAGCGTCATCGTCGAGTCGGAGCCGGTGTTGGGCAGGTCGCCACCGCCGCCACCGCCCGGCGTGGTGACCGGGGGAGTGGTGGTCGGGGCCACCTCGTCGCAGGACACCACGTCGACCGTGGAGGTCAGGACCAGCACGTCGCCCTCACCGGCGCCCTCGGCCTCGATGGTCGCCTCGCCCAGCGCCTGGGTGGCGGACAGCGTGACGTCGAGCGTCACGACGCCGTTCTCGTCGGCCACCGGGGTGCCGAGCACGGCATCGGGCAGCAACGTGACCGTGACGGTGGTGCCCGGCACGAACGTGGAGGCCTCGACCGTGAAGGCCTGCCCGGGGCACGGGGTGGCGTCGCTGACGGTGATCAGGTCGTCACCGGGTGGGTATTCGGTCGCTGCCGCCGGCGATGCTGCCGCAAGGCCGATCACCGCAACAGCCAGTACAACAAGCCGCTTCATATCCCCCTGCTTCCCTTCTGCCCCATGGGCCGCCCAACAGATGGGCCTGTCCGGCCCCATGACCTCAGCGACCGGCACCCTACTCTGAGGTAACGAGCCTTACCACGCGTTCTTGTTAAGACTCGTAGCGCGCTGTGCGACACCTGGTGGGTGGTCACGCCGGGTTCACCCAGGCGTGGTCGTTCGTTCGTGGAACCGCCTCCTACCATGGACGGCCGACCCTTCCGGGGGGTGTAGCTCAGCTGGCAGAGCAGCGGCCTTTTAAGCCGAAGCGCGTGGGTTCGATCCCCACCGCCCCCACAAGTTCCCCCTCCTGGTAGCTGCACCGACCAGCCCGTCCTCGCCACCCCGTCGAGGTACACCAAGTCCCCAAGCGCGCCGAGCTTGGCGCGGTGTACCTGCCGGTGTACCTCTCGGTGTACCTGGCGTCGCAGCCTGGGTGGACGCTCACCGAGCTCTACCGCTGGGGCCTGCTCGTCCTGGCGACGGCCGCTTGACCGGTCCACCCGAACGACGCCGTAGGCCGGTCGGCCGACGCATCGATTACCCGCTCGGAACCGTCCGGGTCGTTGCGGCGGTGCAAGGCGGCCCGCAGCAAGGTGAGGTCGCGGT
>Ga0193742_1000437_pt1 | contig 28341 bp, 24 predicted proteins | sample L2c1metaG_FD_165511 | JGI IMG/M metagenome (GOLD analysis project Ga0193742, IMG submission 165511) | Soil microbial communities from a riparian zone of the East river system, Colorado, United States - L2c1 | ecosystem: Environmental > Terrestrial > Soil > Riparian zone | place: USA: East River... | reverse complement strand
CTGCGGGTTGATCGTCGGGCCGAGAACCGCTCGCACGTCCTCCACCTCGGCGTCGGTGGCGCGGACGTACACCGTCGTCGGGTGCCCGTCGAAGCCGAGCGCCGCCGCCGCCGGCCAGCCGATCAGCGCCGACCGTTCGACCTCCGGCGCCAGCGGCATCGCGTCGAGGACCCCGACGACCGTGAACCACCGACCGCCGAGCCACACCTGCCCGCCGACCCGGTCCACACCGAGCCGGGTCGCCGCGACCGAGCCGAGCACGACCGTCGGAAAGTTCTGCGAGACCTCGTCGAGGAACGCGCCGCGATGCAGGGTGCCACGGAGGACCGACAACAGGTCGGTGCGCGCGGCGACCACCGAGATGCCGGACGTCTCCGTGGCCGGCACCCGGTCGGTCCGCCGCACGGTCGCGTCGGTCTGACCGGTGGCGGACACGGCGGTGACCGGCCCGATCCGCGCGACCATCGGCACCGCCGACTCCGGCAGCGACGCGTCGTCACCCATCAGCGTGCGGCCGGGCGCGGCGGTCAGCAGGTTGGTGCCGAGGGTCGCGAGCTGATCCTGCAGCGCCTGCTGACTCGACGCCGGGATCGAGATGACGGCGACCATGGCGGCGATCCCGATCCCGATGCCGAGCGCGGACAGGATCGCCCGCAGCGGCCGGGTCCGCATGCCGTGCGAACCGAGCCGCCCGACATCGCCAGGACCCAGCCGGCGTGGGCGAGGCAGCATCGTCGTCATAGCGGCACCAACCCGGTGTCGAGCCGGACAGTGCCGTCGAGCACCTCGATCCGCCGAGGGACCGACGCGGCGACCGAACGGTCGTGGGTCACGATCACGACGGTCGCGCCCCCGTCCCGAAGGTCCAGCAGCAGCCGCACGATCTCGGCGCCGGTACGGCTGTCGAGGTTGCCGGTCGGCTCGTCGGCGAGGACCAGTGCGGGCTCGTTGACGATGGCCCGCGCGATCGCCACCCGCTGCCGCTCCCCACCGGACAGCTCGGACGGCAGGTGCCAGGCGCGGTGTGCGAGCCCGACCCGCTCGAGCGCGGCCAGTGCAAGGTCCCGACGCTGCCGAAACGGCACCCCGGCGTAGGTGAGCCCGGTGGCGACATTGTCGACCGCGGGCTGACCGGGCGTGAGAAAGAACTGCTGGAACACGAACCCGATCCACTCCGACCGCAAGGCCGACAGCCGCCGGTCGGACAGCGTGGCGACGTCGTGCCCGCGCATGGTCACCACCCCTTCGGACGGCCGGTCGAGCGTGCCCATGAGGTGCAACAACGTCGACTTCCCCGACCCCGACGGCCCGACGACGGCCACCAGCTCCCCCTCCCCGATCCGCAGCGACACATCCCGCAACGCCGCCACCCCACCGGGATAGGTCCGCCCCACCGCCCGCATCTCGATCACGAGGTCGTCACCACCCGCGTGCCTTCTGCCACGCCGTCGCCCGTGATCTCCACCAGGCCGTCCGCGAACAGGCCGGTCTCGACCGCGACCAACTTCCCGGACGCCAGCTCCACCCCGTAGCCACCTTCGGTGAGCGCGAGCAGCGCCCCGACCGGCACGGCGAGGACCCCTTCCCGGGCACCCGACGTGATCTCCACGTCCACCTCGCCGGCGTCGAGCGACCCGATCGCCGCCAAGTCGTCCACCGACACGGTCGCCGTGAACTTCGGGCTGTCGTCGGCCATCGGGTCCTGGCTGTCCTCCGGCGGCGCGGGCTCGAGCGCGACGACCGTGCCCGGGATCCGCTGGCCGTTCATCGTCAGCGTGACCTTCGTGCCGACCGGCGCCAGCTCCTTCTGCGTGGCGGTCAGCGTGACCGTCACCGACCTCGTGGTGCCCGTGTGGTCCAGCACCGGGCCCGCACCGTCGCCACCGAGCTTCGCCGTCACCGTGCTCACCCGCACCGGGCCCGCGGTCACGACCACGTCCCCCAACTCGATGACACCCGTCTCGGTGACGCCGAGCTTCTTCTGCCACCGCTTGACGGCCGCCTCCGTCGCGGCCGTGAACTTGTCGTTCGGCGCGCCGAACCCGGTGTACCCGAGGTCCCGCAGGTTCTCCTCGACCAGCCGCACGTCCGGCCCGTCCGTCATGCCCGGCCCGACCGCCCGGTACAGCGGCAGCGCACCGAGGAACAGCGCCACCGGCCGCGCGTCCACCTCGTAGACCACCGCCCCGCGATCCAGCACCACCCCCTCCGCCGGCAGCTTCGTGATCGTCCCCGGCCGGCGCCCGGTCAGCGTCTGCGCGGCGCCGTACCCCAGGTCACCGCTCACCGTCTCCCGCTCGGCCAGGTCCATCCGGCGCACCGGCACGGTCTCCGGCGCGGCAGGCGCCGACACCGGCGTCACCGGCCCGCCACCCAACCGGGTGACCGCCACCGCGGTGCCGACACCGAGCACCACCAACACGGTCAGGCCGACCACCAGCCAGCGCACCCGCCGGCGGCTACGCATCGCGTGCGGGCCGGTCACTTGCCGTCCTCGTGCGTGGTGACCGAACCCTTGCCGTTGGAGCACTCCTCCAGCGCCTTGTTGACCTTCTCCGGATCGCCGCTGGAGTCGTTCAGCTCCAGGCCGGGGTCTTCCATCGTCGGGTCCTTCACCTCGATGCCGTGGTCCCGCAGGCACTGCGCCTGCTTGCGCATCTCGTCGAGGTCCGCCGCCGACGGCTTCGGCGGCACGCCGCCGTTCGGCATCAGCTTCTTGCACGCGTCGTTGGCCTTGTCGACCTTCTCCTTCTCGCCCGCCTCCACGGACAGGTTCATGCCGCCGCCCGCACCCGGCTCCGGGTCCGGCATGTCGACGCCGTGCTCACGCATGCACTTCGCGTACGCGCGCATCTTGTCCTCGTTGGTGCCGTCCTGCTGGTTGTCCGCCGACGTCGGCGAGTTCTTGTCGGACACCGACGCGACACCGTCGCCGCCATCGTCTCCCCCGCTGCCGCATGCCGTGACCAGCGTGAACAGTCCGGCCAGCAGTGCCAGCCGCCATTGTGAGCGCATGCCGTGCTCCTTTTCTGTGGTGGCTGCCAGTTCTACGAGCCGGCCGATTCGGGGGCGCTAAGCGAATTCGCTTATCCCCGCCTTATGCCCTCGCGGCGCACACTGACCGCATGCGAGTGCTGGTCGTGGAGGACGAACAGCTCCTCGCGGACTCCGTCGCGGAGGGGCTGCGCAGGCTGTCGATGGCCGTGGACGTCTGCTACGACGGCGACGCCGCGCTGGAGCGGGTCGGGGTGCACGCCTACGACGTGGTCGTGCTGGACCGGGACCTGCCCGGCACGCACGGCGACGACGTGTGCCGCGCGGTGGTCCGCACGGGCGGCGAGGCGAAGGTGCTGATGCTGACCGCCGCCACCGAGGTCATCGACCGCGTCGCCGGCCTCGGGCTCGGCGCCGACGACTACCTGACGAAGCCGTTCGCGTTCGCCGAGCTGATCGCGCGGGTCGAGGCGCTCGGCCGGCGCGCGCGGCCGGCCCTGCCGCCCGTGCTCCAACGTGCGGGCGTGCTGCTGGACCGGCCGCGCCACCAGGCGTCCCGGGACGGGCGGCACCTGCCGCTGTCGCGGAAGGAGTTCGCCGTGCTCGAGGTGCTCATGCGGGCCGACGGCGCGGTGGTCAGCGCAGAGGACCTCCTCGAGAAGGCGTGGGACGAGCACGCCGACCCGTTCACCAACGCGGTCCGGGTCGCGGTGATGACGCTGCGCCGCAAGCTCGGCGACCCGCCGGTCATCGAGACCGTGCCCGGCGCCGGCTACCGGCTCGGGTCATGAAGCTCTCCGTGCGAACCCGGCTCGCGCTGACCTTCGGCGGGCTGTTCCTCATGGCCGGCGCGGTACTGCTGCTCGTCAACTACACGCTGGTCAGCGAGTCCCTTCCGCAGCCTGCCGCGTACGTGGAGCGGGTGATCGACAGCGGCGTGGCCGGCAAGTCCTACTCCTACGACTCCAGCGGCGGCGGTGGCAGCGGTGCCAGCGTGGCGGTGGACGGGGTGTTCACCGAATACCGCACGTCCGCGCTGCAGACCGTGCTCGTCATCTCCGGCATCGCGCTGGTGGTCGTCGGCGCGCTCGCTGGCGTGTCCGGCTGGCTGGTGGCCGGCCGCGCGCTGCGGCCCGTGCAGCGGATCACCGCGGCCGCGCGCAGGCTCGAGGCGGAGCGGATGGACAAGCGGATCAACCTGGACGGCCCGCACGACGAGCTGAAGGAGCTGGCCGACACGTTCGACGGCATGCTCGACCGGCTCGCCGGCTCGTTCGACAGCCAGCGCCGGTTCGTCGCCAACGCTTCCCACGAGCTGCGGACCCCGCTCGCCGTGCAGCGCACGCTGATCGAGGTCGCCATGGCCGACCCGAACGCGAGCCCCGACCTGATGCGCCTCGGCAACCACCTGCTTCACACGAACGAGCGAACCGAACGCCTGATCGAAGGACTGCTGGTGCTCGCCCGCAGTGACCGCGGGCTGAGCAGCCGGGAGCCGGTTCGCCTCGACCACATCGTCGCCGCGGTGCTCGACGGCGCCCGCCCGCTCGCCGCCGACGCGGACGTCACGGTCGCGTCCCGGCTCGCCCCCCGGTCGGTCGCCGGCGACCCCGTCCTGCTGGAACGCCTGGTCACCAACCTCGTGCACAACGCGATCCACTACAACGAGCGCGGCGGCTCGGTGGTCGTCGAGGTCGGCGAATGGCCCGCGCTGGTCGTCGCCAACACCGGCCCGCAGGTGCCGCCCGCCGCGGTCGCCGGCCTGTTCGAGCCGTTCCGCAGGCTCGACAAGGACCGCACCGCGCATCGGGCGGGCACCGGGCTGGGGCTGTCGATCGTGCGATCGGTCACGCACGCGCACGACGGCGCCGTGTCCGCACTGCCCAATCCCGGCGGCGGCCTGCGGGTCAGCGTGAAACTGCCGGTCCAGGCACCGCCCGTGACCACGGACACGGGCAGCCCACAAGTCTCGCTCACTTCTCATGGAGGAGACTGAGGGCGGCAACGGCGCCCGTAGCAACCCCCATCATTGTGGAGAGAGAAGCCGTGACGCAGACCTCGACCGACCTCGTCCTCCCCGCCGACCTCAAACCCGCGGACGGCCGGTTCGGTTCCGGCCCGTCCAAGGTGCGGCCGGAGCAGCTCGCCAGGCTCGCCGCCGACGGCGCCGCGGTGATGGGCACCTCCCACCGCCAGAAGCCGGTGAAGTCCCTGGTCGGCCGCGTGCGCGCGGGGCTGCGGGACCTGTTCGCGCTGCCGGATGGCTACGAGGTCGTGCTCGGCAACGGCGGCACCACGGCGCTGTGGGACGCGATCGCGTTCGGGCTGGTCCGCGAGCGGGCGCAGGCGTTCACGTTCGGCGAGTTCTCCGCGAAGTTCGCCAAGGCCGTCACCACGCCGTACCTGTCGGACCCGGTGGTCGTGACGGCCGAGCCGGGCACCGCGCCTGCGCTGTCCTGCGCCGAGGGCGTCGACCTGGTCGGCTGGGCGCACAACGAGACGTCGACCGGGGTGTCGGCGCCGGTGCTGCGGCCCGACGGCTCGGACGCCGCGCTGGTCGCCGTCGACGCCACCTCGGGCGCGGCCGGGCTGCCGGTCAAGGCCGAGGACTTCGACGTCTACTACTTCGCGCCGCAGAAGTCGTTCGCCTCGGACGGCGGCCTGTGGCTCGCGCTGATGAGCCCGGTCGCGCTGGAGCGGGTCGCCGAGATCGGCGCGAGCGGGCGCTGGGTGCCGGAGTTCCTGTCGCTGCCGACCGCGCTGGAGAACTCGCTCAAGGACCAGACGTACAACACGCCGGCCATCGCCACGCTGTACCTGTTGGCCGAGCAGCTCGACTGGATGCTCGGCAACGGCGGTCTCGAGTGGACGGTCGGGCGCAGCGCCGACTCGGCCGCGCGGCTGTACTCGTGGGCGGAGGCTTCGGAGTTCGCGTCGCCGTTCGTCGCCGACCCCGCGGCCAGGTCCACTGTGGTCGGCACGATCGACTTCGCCGAGGGCACGGACGCCGCCGCGATCGCGAAGGCGTTGCGCGCCAACGGGATCGTCGACGTCGAGCCGTACCGCAAGCTGGGCCGCAACCAGCTGCGGGTGGCGATGTACCCGGCGATCGACCCCGAGGACGTCACGGCGCTCACCCGGTGCGTCGACTGGCTGGTGGAGCGGGTCTAGGTGCAAGCCGAGGAGCGGAGCGACGGAGCGGCCGCCGTCTGGACTGACGAGCAGCGCAGGCCCCCGCGAGGAACGAGCCGGGGCCGAGCAGCGCAGGAGGGAAGACGGCGGCTTAGCGGAGGAGCGGAGCGACCAATTCAGCACGTCTACAGCGGCAAGGTCCGCGAGATCTACACGGACGGCGACGACCTGCTGCTGGTGGCGTCGGATCGGGTGTCGGTGTACGACGTCGTGCTGCCGACCCCGATCCCGGACAAGGGCGCGCTGCTCACGCAGCTGTCCGTCTGGTGGTTCGGCCAGCTGTCCGACATCGTGCCGAACCACCTGGTATCGGCGACGGACGTGCCGGCCGAGTTCGAGCGGCGCGCGATCCGCTGCCGGCGCCTGGAGATGGTGCCGTTCGAGTGCATCGCGCGCGGCTACCTCGCCGGGTCCGGGCTCAAGGAGTACCAGGCCACGGGCGCCGTCTCCGGGGTGCCGCTCCCCCGCGGGCTGGTCGAGGGCGCCCGGCTGCCGGAGCCGATCTTCACGCCGACGACCAAGGTGTCCGACGGCGGCCACGACGCGCCCGCGACGTTCGACGACGTCGCCGCGGCCGTCGGGCTGTCGGTCGCGACGCGGCTGCGGGACCTGACGCTGGAGGTCTACCGGCGCGGCGCCGCGCGGGCCGCCGAGAACGGGATCATCGTGGCGGACACGAAGCTTGAGTTCGGCCTCGACCCGGACGGCGCGCTGACCCTCGCCGACGAGGTGCTGACGCCCGACTCGTCCCGTTTCTGGCCGGCTTCGTCGTGGACGCCGGGCCGCCCGCAGCACGCGTACGACAAACAGTTCGTGCGCGACTGGGCGGCGGGCACCGGGTGGGACAAGAACCCGCCGGCGCCGGAGATCCCCGACGACATCGTGGCCGCCACACACGCTCGGTACGTGGCCGCCTACGAAAAGATCACGGGCATGGGCTGGCGCGCCTGACCGTGAGCGGGCAAGATCACTCGGGATCAGAGGCACGGTACTCGGCGCGCCTCGCACGTCAAGGCGACCCGCCGATCTACCGTGGGCAGCTGGCGAGGTGAAGTCTGTTCTGTCGCTCGAGGAGGCCGCGATGCGTGCGCTGCGGGTCGTGGGACTCGGAGAGGACGGCAAGATCGTCATCTGCGAGACCGACCGCGGCGAGCGTTTCCAGATTCCCGCGGACGAGCGCTTGCGGGCAGCGGCAAGAGGAGACATCACCCGACTCGGCCAGATCGCCATCGAGCTGGAGAGCCAGATGCGTCCTCGTGAGATCCAGTCCCGCATCCGTGCGGGAGAGTCAGTAGAGCAGGTCGCCGCCGCGGCCGGCGTACCCCCGGAGAGGGTCGAGCGGTTCGCGTATCCCGTGCTGCTCGAACGCTCCCGCACGGCCGAGCTCGCGCAGAAGGCGCACCCGGTCCGCGAGGACGGGCCGGACGTGCAGGAGCTGGGCGAGGTCGTCGCGCAGGCGTTCAGCGCGCGCGGCCAGGACTACTCCGCCGCGGTCTGGGACTCGTGGAAGGGCGAGGACGGCAAGTGGGTCGTCCAGCTGACCTGGACGGCCGGTCGTTCCAACAACCACGCCCACTGGTCCTTTCACCCCGGCGCACACGGCGGCACCGTCACGCCGCTGGACGACCACGCCCTCGACCTGCTCGACCCGAACCCGAACCGCCAGCTCCGCACCGTGCGGCCGGTCACCGAACTGGCCGCGCAGGCGCTCGCCGTCGCAGAGCCCGTGGCGCGGCGGCAGGCCGTCAACGGTGGTGAGCCACCTCGCCGGGTCGACGAGCACCGGGTCGAGGAGCAGGACTTCGTGCAGGACTTCGAGCTGACCGACGAGCCCGCACCGGGCGCCGGGCAGCCAGAGCTGCCGATCGACGAGCCGGAGTACCGGCCCGCGGCCAGGACGTCACCCGAGCAGCCACGCCAACCCGCGGCCAGCACGCCGGAGTACCGGCCCGCGGCCGCACCCGCACCCGCCGAGCAGCCCGCGGCGCCCGACTACCGCCGGCCGGCCGAGCCCGCGGCCGCCGCACCCGAGCAGGCCACTCCGGAACACCTCCGCCCGGCCAGTCCCGCGGCCGCGGCGGCCGCGACCCCGGTGGCCCCCGCGCCGCCCCGCCCGACCACGCCCGCCCCGACGACGCGCACCGCCTCGCCAGCAGCGCGCCCGACCATGCCCACGATTGAAGAGGAGTCACAGGCGGCCCGCCCGGCCGCCCGCCCGACCATGCCCACGATCGAAGAAGCCCCAGCCGCCGCCACGCCACCCCCGGCCCCGGAACCCGAGGAAACCGCAGCACCGGCGGCAAAGACCGAGCCCGCTCAGCCAGCGGCGCAGCCCCCCGCCCCGGCCCGCAAGGGCAAGGGCCGCAAAGCCCGCCCAAGCGTCCCCTCATGGGAAGACGTACTGCTAGGCACCCGCTCAAACCGCTAACCACCCCGCGAGTCGCAGTCTCAGAACCCGCGAGTCGCAGTTTCACGACCCGCGAGTCGCAGTTTCAGAACCCGCGAGTCGCAGTTTCAGAACCCGCGAGTCGACGGTTCACGGCCCGTGAGTCCTCCCGAACCGGCAACTCAGCACTCCCGAAACTGCAACTCGCCCGTCCCGAAACGGCAACTCGCGCGTTTGCAGCAAACCCGCGAGTCCCCCGTTCAGAACCACTGAGTTGCCGGTTCACGACCCGCGAGTCCCCCCAACCGCCAACTCAGCAGTCCCGAAACTGCAACTCGCGGGTCCCGAAACGGCAACTCGCGGGTTCGCAGCAAACCCGCGACTCGCGCGTTTGCGGCCGCGAGTTGCCCGTTCGGGACTAGCGAGTCGGCGGTTCGGGACCGTGTTACACGCGGCCCGCGGTCGGGACCTCGTTGAGCAGGTGCAGCGGCCACCCCTCCCGCTCACACCAGTCCTCCGCCTCCTCGCGGCTCAGCCACCCCGTCCCCGGCGGCCGGGCGGCACGCAGTCGCGTCCAGCCGTCCGGCGCGAGCACGTTCAGTTGGCCGTCGCGCAGCGCGAGCAGCCGTCCCTCGGGAAACGCCATCGTCGCCTCGGTGCGGAGAAACCGCACCGGTTCCGGTCGAGTCATGTCCGAATCATCCCGCAGCCTTGACCTCCACCGCACTGGAGGTCGGAAGCTGGCGCGAGAAAACCAGATGCCGTCGACGGCCCGGGTCGCATACCGTCGACAGGCACCGCGTGGGGAGATCATGAGCGACAAGCCTGAAAATCAACCTGCCCGCAGCACCAACATCACGGCTCTGCGGCGCCTCGGCGCCTACCTGAAACCGGTCCGGGGCCGCATGATCGGGTCCGGCACGGCCGTCTTCGGGTCGATGCTCTGCGGGCTCGCCATCCCGCTGATCATCCAACGAATCCTGGACGGCCCGGTCGCCACCGGCGACACCGGCGGCCTCGCCTGGCTGATCGCCGGCATCGCCGTCCTCGGCACCGCCGAGGCGACCCTGTTCTACCTCCGCCGCAGGCTGATCGCCGGGCCGAGCACGAGCGTCGAGTCGCAGCTGCGCGCCGACCTGTACCACCACCTGCAACGACTGCCGATCGCGTTCCACGACCGCTGGCAGTCCGGACAACTGCTGTCCCGCGCCGTGTCGGACCTCTCGACGCTGCGCCGCTTCATCGCGTTCGCGCTGATCTTCCTGGTGGTCAACAGCTTGACGCTGGTCATGGGACTGGTCGTGCTGTTCGTCCTCTCGCCGACGCTCGGGCTCATCTCCCTGTGCTGCACGGCGCCGCTGGTCCTGATCTCGACGCTGTACGAGTCGAAGTACGCGGTCCTCGCGCGCCGCTCGCAGGACCAGAACGGCGACCTCGCCACCACGGTCGAGGAGTCGGTGCTGGGCATCCGCGTGCTCAAGGCGTTCGGCCGCGGCCGGCACCTCGCGGGCATGTTCGCCGAGCAGGCAAGGGAACTGCGCAAGACCGAGCTGCGCAAGGTGCACGTCGTCGGGCTGCTCTGGGCGGCGATCATCGTGCTGCCGGAGATCGCGATCGGCGGCCAGCTGCTGTTCGGCACGTTCGCGATCGTCGACGGCACCATGACCGTCGGCACGCTGGTCGCGGGCGTCGCGGTGGCGACGTACCTGCGGTGGCCGACCGACTCGATCGGCTGGCTGCTCGCCGAGACCAACCAGGCCGCGACGGCCGCCGCCCGCTACTGGGAGGTGCGCGACGCCGAGGTGACGATCACCAGCCCGGCGCACCCGAGGACGCTGCCGGAGCACGCGCGCGGGCACGTCCGCTTCGAGAACGTCCACTTCGCCTACCCGGGCAGCGACGAGGAGATCCTGCGCGGGGTCACGCTCGACCTGCGGCCCGGCGAGACGATCGCGCTGGTCGGCGCCACCGGCACCGGCAAGACCACGCTGACCGGGCTGGTCGGCCGGCTCTCGGACGTCACCGGCGGCAAGGTCACGATCGACGGCGTAGACGTGCGCGACCTCGACCTCGCGGACCTGCGGACCGTCGTGGCGACGGCGTTCGAGGAGCCGGTGCTGTTCTCGGCGAGCGTGCGGGAGAACATCGCGCTCGGCGCCGTCGACGCGACGGAAGCCGATGTGCGGCAAGCACTTCAGGTCGCGTCGGCGGACTTCGTCGACGACCTGCCGTGGGGCCTGGACACGCGGATCGGCGAGCAGGGACTGTCGCTGTCCGGCGGGCAGCGGCAGCGGCTCGCGCTGGCCCGCGCGGTCGTCGGCCGCCCGTCGGTGCTGGTGTTGGACGACCCGCTGTCGGCGTTGGACGTGCACACCGAGGCCGAGGTGGAGCACGCGCTGCGCAACGTCCTCACCGACGTCACAGCGCTCGTGGTCGCGCACCGGCCGAGCACCGTGCAGCTCGCGGACCGGGTCGCGATGCTCGCCGACGGCCGGATCGCCGCGGTGGGCCGGCACTCGGAACTGCTCGCCAGCAACGCGGAGTACCGCGCGCTGCTGTCCACATTGGACACGGAGGACCGGAAGGAGGTGGTCGCATGAGCCGACAGACTGACGCGACCACCTTGCTTCGTGCGAATGCGCCGCACGCGGAGCGGAGCGAGGCAGGTGTCACAGCGTGAGCGAGAGCGAAGGAGCGTTCGCCGTCTGGACTGACGAGCAGCGGAGGCCGCCCGCGGCCGGAGCTGGGAGGAGGGAAGACGGCGAGTCAGCGACTGAGCGAAGCGAACAATCCAACACAGAGTGGCGGGGCGTCGCCGCTGAAGAGAACGAGGAGTTGGACGCGCTCGTCGGCAGCCGCCTGCAGGCGCGCTCCCGGAAGCTCCTTGTCTCGCTCGTGCGGCCGCGCCTCGGCGTCGGGCTGTTCGCGTTTCTGCTTGTGGTGCTGGAGAACGTGCTCACGCTCGCCGGTCCGGTGGTGATCGCAGTCGCCATCGACGCCGGCATCCCGAACGCCGTCAGCGGCGACACCGGCGTGCTCGCGTGGTGCGTGGGCGGCTACCTGGTGTCCGGTCTCGGCGCGGCGGGCTTGCGGTTCGCGTTCCTCAAGGTCGCCGGCCGGTTCGGGCAGGACGTGCTGCTCGACCTGCGGCAGCGGATCTTCGCCCACGCGCAGCGGTTGTCGATCTCGTTCCACGAGAAGTACACGTCCGGCAAGGTCATCTCCCGGATGACCAGCGACGTCGACTCGCTGCACGACCTGCTGGAGGACGGCCTCGACGGGCTGCTGACGGCGGTCCTGTCGGTCATCGGCATCGCGGTGATGCTGCTGGTGCTCGACGCGCCGCTGGCGTTCATCGTGCTCGCCGGCCTGGTGCCGCTGCTGTGGGTGACGCGCTGGTTCTACATCCGGTCGCGACACTCCTACCGCGGCACCAGAGGCGCGATCGCGAAGATCATCGTGCAGTTCGTGGAGACCATGAACGGCATGCGCGCGGTGCAGGCGTTCCGCCGCGAGGAGCGCAACGAGTCGATCTTGGCGGAGCTGAACGACCGCTTCCGCTCGGCCAACAAGGACGCGTTGATCGTCGTCGCGCGGTTCACGATGACCGTGCGGTTGGTCGGCAACCTGTCGCTCGCGCTGGTGCTCGCGATCGGCGCCGTGCGGGTGGTCGACGGTGGGCTGGAGCTGGGCGTGCTGACGGCGTTCACGCTGTACCTGCGCCGGTTCTACGACCCGCTCGACGACCTCGCGATGTTCGCGAACTCGTACACGTCGGCGATCGCGGCGCTGGAGAAGATCTCCGGCGTGCTGGAGGAGGAGCCGACGGTGGCGACGCCGGCGACGCCGGTGGCGCTGCCGGCGCGGACGGCCGGGATCGGTCGCTCGATCGACTTCACGGCCGTCGAGTTCCGTTACGCGCCAACCACCCCGGTGGTGCTCCCGACGTTCGACCTCGCGATCCCCGCTGGTCAGACGGTCGCGCTGGTCGGGGCCACCGGCGCCGGCAAGTCGACGCTCGCGAAGCTGGTCGGCCGGTTCTACGACCCGTCGGCCGGCGCCGTGCACCTGGACGACGTCGACCTGCGCGCGGTGGCCGACGAGGCGCTGCGTCGCGAGGTCGTGACGGTGACGCAGGAGAACTTCCTGTTCGCCGGCTCGGTCGCGGACAACATCGGGCTCGGCCGGCCGGCAGCCACGCGCGCGGAGATCGAGGCCGCGGCGGACGCCGTCGGCGCGCACGAGTTCATCGCCGCGCTGCCGGAGGGCTACGACACGGACGTCCGCAAACGCGGCGGCCGGCTCTCGGCTGGACAGCGGCAGATGGTGGCGTTCGCGCGGGCGTTCCTCGCGGACCCGGCGGTGCTGGTGCTCGACGAGGCCACGTCGAGCCTCGACGTGCCGACCGAGCGCGCCGTGCAGCGGGCGCTGGAGTCGGTGCTTGCCGACCGGACCGCGCTGATCATCGCGCACCGCCTGTCCACGGTGCTGATCGCCGACCGCGTGCTGGTCGTCGAGGGCGGCCGCATCGTGGAGGACGGCTCGCCGGACACGCTGATCGAAGGCCGCGGCGGCCGGTTCGCGGCCTTACACCGCACGTGGCTGGAGTCGCTGGCCTAGCACCTAGAACAGGATGAACGGCAGCGCCAGCCAGGCGATGCCGATGCCCACCGCGACGCCGTAGGCCACCCAGCGCCAGATCGGCTGGCGGTGGATCAGCCACAGCGACGGCAGCAGCCCGGCGGTCACCACGACGTTCGACGCGAGCGCGAGCAGCGAGTACGTCTCCGCGAGGGTCACGGCCAGCGTGACGACCGTCACCACGACCAGCACGAGGCTCGCCGCAGACACGGTCAGTCCGGTCAGCCACGGCACCGGCTCCGGCGGCCGGGTCGGGCGGGGCGGCGGTGGCGGCGCCACCGGCTCGACGAGCACTTCGTCACCGGTGAGCGGGTCGAGGTAGTGGACCGGCACGCCGAGCGACGCCGCGACCCGGCCGGCGAGCTGCAGCCCGCGCCGGGACACCACCGCGCCGGCGGCCGCGCCGGGCTCCGCACGCTGCACGGCGCTGGCCACCTTGGCCCACTCGTGCAGCGCGTCGGTCAGCTCGACCCCCAGCGGCAGCCGCGCGGGGTCCGTCTCCGCGACACCGTCGTGTTCGACCAGCACCGCGCGTCCACCGCTGGTGCGCAGCTGCACTCCGACCGACCCCGACATCGACACGGCTCCAGAAACTACCGACTCGCGCCGAGCGCGTAGAAGGCGACCGCACCGGCCGTCGCCACATTGAGTGAGTCCACGCCACCCGACATGGGGATCCGCACGGCCGCGTCGGCCGCCGCGATCGCCTCCGGACTCAGCCCGGGGCCCTCCGAGCCGAGCAGTATCGCGACCCGCTCGCCGAAGTCCACCTCGGACACCGGCACGGACGAGTCGGACGGCGTCATCGCGAGTACCTGGAACCCGTTGTCCCGCAACAGTTTCAGTCCGTCCGGCCACGGTGCGAGCGGCGCGAACGGCACCGCTAGCACGTGTCCCATCGAGACCCGCACGCTCCGCCGGTACAGCGGGTCGCTGCAGCCCGTGCCGAGCAGCACCCCGTCCACACCGAGCGCGGCGGCGTTGCGGAACAGCGCGCCGAGGTTCTCGTGGTCGCCGACGCCCTCGAGCACGGCCAGCCGGCGCGCGTCGCGCACGATGTCCGCGGGGTCGAGCGGCGCCGGGCGGTCCGCGATCGCGAGCACGCCACGGTTGAGGTGGAACCCGATCGCGTCGGCCATGACCTCGGCGGTCGCCACGTACACCGGCGCTTCCACGCCCGACAGGTCGAGGGCCTCGAGCTTCCTGCGTACTCCGAGCAGCGACCGCAGCGGGTACCGCGAGCCCAGCATCCGGCCGACGGCGACGGCGCCCTCGGCGATCACCAGCCCCCTGCCGCCGGGCCGGTCCGGCCTGCGGTCGGCGGTGGTCAGCGCGCGGAAGTCGTCCAGTCGCGGGTCGTTCGGGTCGGCTACCTCGATCACGCCTGCATGGTTCCACACCGTGGCAGCATGATCGTGGATGTTACGTGAGCTGCGCACTTGTTTAGCGCTACGTAACAGCGGACGTAGAACGATGCACCGTTTTGGCCCCTAGTAACGCCTTGAGCCGTGTGTAACGGTTGTACTTCCCGCGCACACGCCGGACCCGAACCCTGTCCGGCTGGGGAGGGGCGTAATGGGGCACGAAGTAGTGACCGAGACAGCGCAACACTCGGATCGCCAGCGTTATCGCGCAAAGGTCCAGCGTTGTCTGGACGCACTCGCCAGGATGCTCACCGAGGGCGGATTCTCCACCTCACCACCGCAGATCGGCCTCGAGGTCGAGCTGAACCTCGTCGACGACGGGCTGCAGCCCGCGATGGCGAACACGGTGGTGCTGGAGAAACTCGACGACCCTTCGTTCACGACCGAGCTCGGTCAACACAACCTGGAGCTGAACGTGCGGCCGCGGCCGCTCGCCGGCGCCCAGTCGACCGAGCTGGAGCGCGAGCTGCGGGACTCGCTCGCCGACGCCAACCTCAAGGCGCAGGACGCGGGCGCCGCGCTCGTGATGATCGGCATGCTGCCGACGTTGCGCGAGGAGCACTTCAAGGCGCGGTGGCTGTCGAGCAACGCGCGGTACTCCCGGCTCAACGACCAGATCTTCGCCGCGCGCGGCGAGGACATGGTGCTGTCCATGGAAGGCCCGGCGATCCCCGGCCAGCGCAGCGAACGGCTGCGCGGGTCGGCGGACTCGATCCTGCCGGAGGCCGCGTGCACGTCGGCGCAGCTGCACCTCCAGGTGCCGCCGGAGGAGTTCGCGACGCACTGGAACGCGGCGCAGTGCCTCGCCGGCGTTCAGGTCGCGATCGCCGCGAACTCGCCTTTCTTGCTGCGCAAGGCACTCTGGCACGAGACGCGGATCCCGCTGTTCCTGCAGGCGACCGACACGCGCCCGGAGGAGCTGAAGAACCAGGGCGTCCGGCCGCGGGTGTGGTTCGGCGAGCGGTGGATCACGTCGATCTTCGACCTGTTCGAGGAGAACGTGCGCTACTTCCCCGGACTGCTGCCGGAGTTCGACGACGAGGACCCGATCGCGGCGCTCGACGAGGGCCGCGCGCCCCGGCTGTCCGAGCTGCGGCTGCACAACGGCACCATCTGGCGCTGGAACCGGCCGGTGTACGACGTGGTCGCCGGCGTGCCGCACCTGCGGGTCGAGAACCGGGTGCTGCCGGCGGGTCCGACCGTGGTCGACCTGATCGCGAACGCGGCGTTCTTCTACGGCGCGCAGCGGGCGCTCGCGATGGCGGAACGTCCGGTGTGGACGCAGATGTCGTTCCAGGCGGCGGAGGAGAACCTGTACGCCGGCGCCCGGCACGCGTTCGACGCGCAGCTGTACTGGCCGGGCATCGGCTGGGTGCCGCCGGACGAGCTGGTGCTGCGCAAGCTGCTCCCGATGGCTCACGAGGGCCTGCGGGAGTGCGGCGTCGCCGACGAGGCGCGGGAGCGCTACCTCGGGGTGATCGAGCAGCGCTGCCTCGCGCAGCGGACGGGTTCGACGTGGCAGCGTGCGACGGTCGCGCGGCTGGAGGACCGCGGCCTCGACCGCGACGCCGCGCTGGTCGGCATGCTGCGCAGGTACATCGAGCTGTCCGAGACGAACCAGCCGGTACACACGTGGGCGGTCCTGTAACCCGAACCGGCAACTCGCCCGTCCCGAAACGGCAACTCACTAGTCCCGAAACGGGGACTCGCGGGTCTTGAACACGCGACTCGCGCGGGCACGAGACCCCCGCTCCGGCAGTGCCGTCTGCCGTCTGGAGCGGGGGTCTCGTTGTTCCCGAACTGACTGCCGCTCCCACCACGAAGCGACGAGCTAAGGTTAGCCTAACTTTATTCCCGGGCGCAAGCCGGGGCCTACTAGAGTTCTCCTCGGGGGGCGTAGCGAGAGGCCGCACATGATCCCCACCGTCCTCCTCACCGCAGACGGCCAGACCCTCGGTTCCACCGCCTTCCCCGGCGTGCCGGGGGTCGGTCAGGTCGTCGAGTTCGGCGGGCGTTACGTCGTCGCGGCGATCGAGTGGCAGGTTGAGCAGAACGCCAGCATGGTCCTGGTCTTACAGGCCATCTGACCCTCAGGCGTCCACCGGCGCCAGCTCCGGCGCCGCCACCGGCGCCCGCCGGATCCACGGCAGCCGGGACCGGACCCGGACGCCGCCGCGGCGCGCGAGCACCAGTCCGCACACGAGCGCGGACAGCGCGGCGACCGCCCCGCCAACGATGAACGGCGACCGCCCACCGAGCTCGGCGGCCATCCAGCCGGTCATCGGCGCGCCGACCGGGTTGCCGCCGATGAACACCAGCATGTACAGCGCCATCACGCGGCCGCGCATCTCCGGCGGGGTCGACAGCTGCATGGTGCTGTTCGCCGTGTTCATGAACGTCATCATCGCGACGCCGACCGGGATCAGCGCGAGCCCGAAGGTCAGGTAGCTCGGCATCAGCCCGGCGACCAGCTCCAGCACCCCGAACGCGAACCCGGCGCCGATCAGCAGCGACAGCCCCGGCCGCCGCCGGGTGCTGCGCCGCACGGCGAGCAGCGCGCCGGTGAACGAGCCGACCGCGAGCAGCGTGGACAGCAGCCCGTAGCCGTCGGCCTGGCGGTGGAAGACGTTCGCCGCCGCGATGGCCAGCGTGGTGAAGAACGTGAACGCGAACGTGCTGATGAAGAACACCAGCACCAGCACGGTCATGATGTCCGGCCGCGACCGCACGTAGCGCAGGCCGGCCATCAGCTGCCCGCGCCGGTTCGCCGGGGCGGCGGTGCGGTGCAGCTCGGCCGGGTTCATCCGGTACAGCCCGGTGATCACGGCGACCGTGGTGACCGCGTTGACCAGGAACACCCAGCCGGTGCCGGTCCACACGATCATCAGGCCGGCGACCGCGGGGCCGACGATCCGCGCGAGGTTGAAGGTCGACGAGTTCAGCGCGACCGCGTTGGCCAGGTGCTCCTTGCCGACCATCTCGCCGACGAAGCTCTGCCGCACCGGCGGGTCGACTGCCGTGAACAGGCCGAACACGAAGCACAGCAGGTACACCTGCCACAGCGCGACCACGCCGGTGACGTCCAGCAGGCCGAGCACGACCGCGCACAGCGCCATGCCGGTCTGCACGAGCATCAGCAGCTTGCGCTTGTCCACGCGGTCGGCGAGCACGCCGGCCCACAGCGTGAACATCAGTGTGGGCAGGAACTGCAGTGACGCGGCGACGCCGAGCGCCACCGGGTCGTAGCCGGACAGCTCGAGCACGAGCCAGTCCTGCGCGATGCGCTGCATCCAGGTGCCGACGTTCGAGACGGCCTGCCCGGTCGCGAAGAGCCGGTAGTTGCGTACACGCAGGGCCCCGAACATGCCCCGATGCTCGCGCTCGGGCTTCGAGCCCTCAGCGAGCCCGGCTCGAGAGGTTGTTGAGTCTGTTATCAATGCTTTCTTTGATGATCTCGCCACTAATCCTGTTGGCTCGCCATCCGGTCGATGATCTCCGTCGCGCGGGAGAGCAACTCCCGGTCGTCGTCGCTCAGCTCCGCGAGTCGCTTGTCGAGCCATGCCTCGCGTGCGGAGATGTCGGCCAGGATGTACGCGCGCCCCTCCTCGGTGATCTCGACGATGGCCTGTCGGCCGTCGCTGGGATGTGGTCGGCGGCTGACGTAGCCGAGCTCCTCGAGAGCAGCGATCACCCTGGTCATCGACGGTGGCTGAACAACCTCCTTGGCTGCGAGCTCCCCTGGGGTGAGCGGGCCACACTTGTACAGGCAGAACAATGCGGAAAGCTGGGTGAGCGTGACCGAGGAGCTGGTCCGCTGGGCTCGAAGCCTGCGGTTGAGCCGCACTGTGGCCAGCCGCAACCGGCTGGTCAGGGAGCTCGCGGCTACGTCATGCTCCTTTTTCGACACACTAGTTAGCATACCTCACGAGTTGACCGGCGTCACTCAACTCAGGAGAAGGCCGCCTGGATCGGCCCGATCGCGAAGTACACGACGAACGCGGCCGCCACGATCCACATGAGCGGGTGGATGCCGCGGACCTTGCCGGTGGCCGCGCGCAGCAGCACGTAGCTGATGAAGCCGGCGCCGATGCCGTTGGCGATCGAGTACGTGAACGGCATCACCACGATCGTCAGGAACGCCGGCAGCGCGACCGTGAAGTCGGCGAAGTCGATCTCCTTGATCTGCGCCATCATCAGCACGCCGACGATCACCAGCGCGGGCGCGGCGGCCTCGACCGGCACCGAGTTGTACAGCGGCGTGAAGAACATCGCGGCGATGAACAGCAGGCCGGTGACCACGTTGGCGAGCCCGGTCCGCGCGCCCTCCGCGATGCCGGCCGCCGACTCGATGTAGACGGTGTTCGAGCTGGACGACGCCGCGCCGCCCGCGACCGCGCCGACGCCGTCGACGAACAGCGCCTTGCCGGTGTTGGGCAGCTTGCCGTCCTTGTCGACGAGACCCGCCTCCTTGCCGAGGCCGGTCATCGTGCCGATGGTGTCGAAGAAGTCGGTGAGCACGAGGGTGAACACGAGCAGCACGACCGTGATGATCGGCACCTGCACCCACGCGTCGAAGTTGACGTGGCCGAGCAGGCTCAGGTTCGGCGTGTCGACGACCTGGTCCGGCACGCCGGGGTAGCCGAGGTTCCAGCCCTTGGGGTTGGTGCCCATCGAGGGGCCGGCGTCCACAATAGCCTCGAGGACGATCGCGAAGATCGTCGTGCCGATCACGCCGATGAGGATCGCGCCCTTGACCCGCTTGGCGACGAGGATGCCGGTGGCGACGAGCCCGACGACGAACACGAGCGTCGGCCAGGACGCGATCGAGCCGTTGATGCCGAGCCCTACCGGGACGGTCGTCTCGGCCGCGTCGGGCAGCCGCCGGACGAACCCGGCGTCGACGAGCCCGATGAGGGTGATGAAGAGCCCGATCCCGACGGCGATGGCGGCCTTGAGCGACGGCGGCACGGCGTTGAAGACCATCGTCCGCACCCCGGTGACCACCAGGATCAGCACGACGACGCCGTTGACCAGCACCAGCCCCATGGCGGCCGGCCAGGACATCTGGGGCGCGATGGTCACGGCGACGAACGCGTTGATCCCGAGCCCGGTCGCCATCGCGAACGGGTAGTTGGCAACCAGTCCGAAGAGGATGGTCATGACACCGGCGACCAGCGCGGTGACGGCCGCGACCTGGTTGGTCGGCAGGAAGCCGCCGAACTTGTCGGTGTGGGCCGGGTCGTCCGCGAAGCTCCCGATGATCAACGGGTTGAGAACGACGATGTAGGCCATCGTCACGAAGGTGACGAGCCCGCCGCGGACCTCCCGACCCACGGTGGACTCGCGCTCCGAGATCTTGAAGAAGCGGTCGAGTGCGGCTGTCCTGGTTGCCATGGGGAGGTAGCCTCGCGCATGTGTCCGACCAAGGGAAACCCGACGAGCGAATCGAGACAGAGAAGTCATCTGTCGCGCCGCCGCCGCTGCCGCCCCGGCTGCTGGCGCTGGCGCCGCTCGTCTACATCGGCACCGCGGCGTGGGGGGTTGTCACCTGTGCGCTGCTGATCGCGCGGTATGCGTTCGATGCGCTGCCGCCGATCTGGCTGTGGACCGCGCTGGCCGGGACGCTGCTCGGCGTCATCGGGGTGCCGGTCATGATCTGGCAGCGGCGCGCGTCGCGTCGGGGAACTCGCGGGGCGCAACGGAACCTGTAGCCAACAGCTGGCGAACGTCGGGGTTGGCCTCCGGCCCCCGGTTGCCAGCTTACGGGCGAGGACCGACAGAACCGGCGCTGAACGTTGCCGGGTCGGCGGGCCTGTGGACAACTGCCTCGGCTGTGGACAACTCACGCGAACCGGACCTCGGCGGCCGTTCCCTGTCGTCCCTCACCGGTAGCGTGGATACCCGGGGGGCCGGCGGCCGGCCGGGTGTCACGCCAGGTGGTTCTCGGGGTCGTCCAGTAGCGCGGCGAGCATGTGCCGGTCGGCCCAGCGGTCGGTCGCCCACGCGAGCGCGCGGGCCAGGCCGGCCGTCGAGTCCTCGCTGTGGATGATCCCCTCCGCCACCCACCACGGCGCCGGGCGGCCGCCGACCGTCAGGTGCTCGTGGACGATCGGGCCGCCCTCCGGCACCCGCACGCCGATCAGGTCGCACGCGTCGACCACGGCGCCGAGGTCGGCCCACCGCACGAACTCCCCCGCGCTCTCGACCACGCTTTGACTGTCCTCAGTGGCCAGTGGGATGTCGAGCAGCTCGGCAAGTGGCTCCGCCAGCGCGAAGTCCGGGCCCGCGGTCGCGTACTCGTCGGTCAGCGGCGCGAGCCACGGCGCGTCGAGGACGACGCCGTTGTCGGTGACGTCACCGGTCGCCGTGCGGACGGTTGCCGGCGGGTCCAGTTCGGACGGGTCGATGTGTCCATTGTGGACAGACTGGGCGAGTGCGGCGTGTGCCCGTTGCGCGACGCCGGGAGCGATCGCGCGGTCGGGGTCGCCCAGCCGTGCGAGGAGTTCCTCCGCGTCGCCGGCGGTCTCGACGGTCAACGTCTCGCGAACGCCGATCGCGGCGAGGATCGTCCGGTCGAGATCCAGGTCCGGGATCGGGTCGTACAGGCCCTCGAGATCGTGCACGTCTGGCAGCCGCCAGTCGCGCGGCGCGGCGCCCGCCAGGAGTGCGTGGTTGCCGATCCACCACGCGGTGTAGCCGTCTTGCAGCGCCCGCCACGTGTCGGGTTCGCTTGCCAGCAAACGGATCGCGGCGGGCCAGGCGTCGTCGGCGACGAGGTCGAGGTCGCGGACCGCCACCATTCTGGCCGGCGGCTCCTGCTGCTCGTCCCACCAGTCGGCCTCGTCGGCGAGGTCGTGGTCGGGCCCGGTCGGCGACTCGTCGACCACGAGCCCGAACGAGTCGATCACGCCGACCGCGGCCAGCACGTGCGCGGGCCACTGCTGCGCGGTGTCGGCCGCGAGCACGCCGAGCGGGCAGTCGTCGTCGAGGAGCGCGAGGAACCGCGAGCCGGGCAGCGCCAGCTCGTCGGCGCGCCGCCACTCGCCATCGGCGTCGCGGAGGGCGAGCGCACCGAGCCACGGCTGCTCCCCCGGCCGCACGCCGGCCTCGTTCACCAAGCGCAGCACGGTGTTCGCGAGCGGCGCGGCGTCCAAACCGGACTCCGCGTCGTCGAGGCTGTGCGCCACCCGCGCGGCCATCGACTCCAGCAGCTCGCCGGGCCCGCCGCGCCGGGCGCCGAGGCGTTCGAGGAGCGGGTGGACCGCGTCGGGATGGACGGCGTTCACACCGTCCAGGTTGGACAGTTCGGCGTCGACGACCAGCGTGCCGCGGGGCCCGGGGATGGTGCGGCCGTCGGCAAGCGGCACCGGCAGCGCGCCAAGCTCCTCGCGCGCGGACGGGTCGTTGTCGACAATCTTCGCGAGCGCCTCGTACAGTGCCCGCCATTGTGCTGGCGGGCGGTCGATCCCGGTGATCGCGTCGACCACATCGGACAGTCGCAGTCGGACGGTGTCCAGCGCGGCGAACGCCGGCGCGTGCTCCGGCGCGGCCAGCTCGGCGACGACCAGCCCGGGGATGTACGTGGCGACCGAGTCGGCCAGCTCGAAGCTGGGCACCGGAAGCAGCCGCGCCTCCGACGGCGCCAGCATGCGGGTGTGGTGGTCGAACGCCGGGCGGAGCCACGGTGTGATGCGTAGCTGTTCGAGCACCAGCGCCCGGAGCTTTTCGTCCACTTCGGACAGTGGAAACCGGGGCAGGGGAACGATTGCCGGGCGTTGTTGGTCGCCGAAGTAACGGACCAGGCCGACGTAGGTTCGCGCGGCCGCCTCGAGCACGTGGTCGGTCGCCCTGCCGGGCCGGACCCGGCGCCGCGACGGCTCGACCGGCAGCGTGGCGATGAGCCGTGCGGGCAGTGACAGCCGCTCGTCGGTGGGGGTCGGCGCGTGGAGGACGTCCTCCTGGAGCGGCGCCGGGCGATGGCCGTCGCCGACCCGCAGCGCCCAACAGACCGTCCACTGTGGACGTTCTTCTGCGCCGAGCGCGAGGTCCGCCGGCAGCTCGCCGTGGTCGCGGACGATGACCCAGTGGCTGGTTCCGTTGGGGCCGTGGATGTCCTGCCAGGCGTCGGTCCAGCCGTTGGCGGTCTCGCGCTGCCAGACGCCGGCGCCGATCTCGATGCGGGTGAGCCCGTCGAGGGAGAGCAGGATGTCGACCGCCTGGTCGGCGAACTCCTCGAGCAGGGCGGCGGCGTCGACCCCGTCGCGCAGCGGAAGCCGGACCTCGGTGGCGAACCCTTGCGGCGGCTGGTCTTCGGTCGGCCACGCGAGCCGGAGCACGGGCACGCGGCCGGCGGGTTCCGGTCCGAGCTCCGCGCGGGTGCGCTCGGCGCTGAACTCGACGCCGCCGGTGGTGGAGAGGATGCGCGGCGCGTCAGACACGGTCAGCACGGCGGCGAACCCGACCCCGAAACGCCCGACCCCCTGCTGTTTGGCCGATGCGCGCAGGGAAGCGAGCGCGGTGACGCCGTCGGTGGTCAGCGGCTCCCCGGTGTTGACGACCCGCAGCTCGTTGTCCACAATGGACACACGGAGGATGCCGTCCCGGCCGGCGGCGTCGGCCGCGTTCTGCGCGAGCTCGATGAGCAGCCGATCCCGGTACCCGCCGAGGAAGAGATCCTCCTCGGAGTTGGCGTCCTCACGAAACCGCGTCGGCGAGGACCGCCAGGAAGCGAGCACCGACTCCCGAAGCCCGGCGGTGCCGAAGGGATCGGTCACCCGCCGGAGGGCGCGTCGTCGTCCGAGGATGGGGTCTCGGCGGTGCCGGCGGGCTCGATCGCGGTCGGCGCCGCCGCGGTGACCCAGCCGGAACCGATGGCTCCCAGGGTCGCGGGGTCACTCGGCGCGTCGATGTCCGGAGCCTGCTCGGGGCTGGTCGCTGAGGCCTCGGCGTCGGGCTCCGCACTCGCCGCGTCCGCGGTCGCGGACTCGACAGGGGCCGGCTCAGCCGCCGACTCGACCACAGCCGAGTCCGTTGCCACCGGCTCAGAAGCAGCGCCGCCAGACTCGACGGAGAGCGAATCGGTGGCAGCCGCATCGGCACCGGGTTCAGTGGAGACCGGCTCAGAGACGGCCGGCTCCACATTGTCCGAGTCCGCGGTCGCGGACTCGGCAGGAGCCGACTCAGCCACTAACTCGACCGGAGCCGAGTCAATGACAACCGAGTCAGTGGTAGTCGAGTCCGTGGAGACCGAGTCGATGGCAGCCGCGTCGGCGGCGGGCTCGATGGAGATGGAGTCCGCGGCAACCGGCTCAGAGGCAACAGGCTCCACACTCGCCGTATCCACGGTCGCGGACTCGACAGGGGCCGGCTCAGCCGGCGACTCGACAACGGCCGTGTCGGTAGCAACCGACTCGGCGGGCTGTTCCGCCGCAATAGCCGCAGAATCCGCGGGCGAGTCCGTCGGGATCTCGTCCGCCACGGTGAGCGGTTCCACGTCCAGCAGGGCGTCGTCGTAGATGAGGTCTGCGACCAGGACCGGGGAGATCTGTTCGACTTCCGCCTCGGAGTGGGCGCCGCAGCCGTACTCGATGTGGACGACGTGGCCGTCGGCCGGGGAGATCTCGTTGCCGCAGGTGCCGAAGGCCGCACGGAGCGACCCCGCGAGCGGGAGGTAGAAACCGCAGGTGCCGCAGTGGCCGGGCGCGCTGCGCGCCATGTCCGACTGGGGGCCGAACTCGCTGTCCTGCCACCTGGTGGCGGCGTCGAGACGGGCCGGGCGGGCCATGACGCGCATGCGACCGAGGCCCACCTCCAGCGCGGCGTCCTCGACGGCCGGGTCGTCGGACTCCAGGTACGCGGGCACCAGCCTGGGGTCGTCCGGCGAGGTGGGCAGCAGGTCGCCGACCCCGAGGTCGCCGGCCTGGACGCGGTCCTGCCACGGAACCCATTCCGGCGCGACCAGCGCCGTCGGCCCCGGCAGGAGGACCACCTCGCTGACCGTGACATCGGTGTCGGGGCCACCGGAGGTGACGGTGACGGCCCAGCGCCAACCGCCGTAGCCGGCCTTGTCCGCCTCGAACAGGTAGGTCACCGCTGCGTCGTCCTCGACGTGGAACTCGACGTAGGCCCCTACCTGCTCGTCGCCGGCCTCCTCCTGCGCGGCGGTACGCGCAAGGTCGACCTCCGTCGCCAAGGCGGGGTCGTTCAGGTCAGACTGCGGCACGCTCATCGCCCACGATTGTGCCCCACCGGCGCGCGGCCCCGAACGGCGGTCGTGCAAGGCTTGTCCCGTGAGGGCTCTTCTCGCTGTCGCAGGCGTTCTTCTGGTCACCAGCTGCTCGGCCGCACCCGCCGGCACCACACCCACCACCCGGCCGTCCACCGCACTGCGCGCGGACGTCCTCGAGACGATTCCCCACGACCCCGAGGCGTTCACGCAGGGCCTCGAGCTGGTCGCCGGGGTTCTGTACGAGGGCACCGGTCTCGAGGGGAAGTCGACGCTGCGCGCGGTCGACCCCGACACCGGTGTGGTCCAGCGGACCGTGGCGCTGCCGGACGACCTGTTCGGCGAGGGCATCACGGTCGCCGGCGACACCATCTGGCAGATCACCTGGCAGGACGGCGTCGCGATCCGCCGCGACCGCGCCACCCTCGCCGAGCGCGGCCGGGTCACCTACACCGGCGAGGGCTGGGGGCTGTGCCACGACCCGGCCGCCGACCGGCTGATCATGAGCGACGGCACCGACCGGCTGACCTACCGCGACGCGACGACCTTCGACGTCGAGGGCGACGTGCGCGTCAAGGACGCCGGGGGCAAGCCGGTCACCCGCCTCAACGAGCTGGAGTGCGTGCCCGACCAGGACGGCCGCGTCCTCGTCTACGCCAACGTCTGGCAGACCGACGAGATCGTGCGCATCGACCCCGCCTCCGGCCGTGTCACCGCCACCGTCGACCTGGCCGGGCTGCTGCCGGAGGACGACCGCGCGGGCGCCGACGTGCTCAACGGCATCGCCGCCGTGCCGGGCACCAACGAGTTCCTCGTCACGGGGAAGCTGTGGCCGACGATGTTCCGGGTGAGGTTCGTCACCTCGAGTCCGTAGCCTGGAGATGGATCCCCTGACCGGGTGGGCCCGTCATGGCTTTAACAAGTCGCTACGTACGGCAGGATGGATGGCGTGATTCGTTCCGGTTCCGGTGAGCAGGAGCCCGACGGCCGGCGTGGCCGCGGTGGCTCCGGCAAGAAGCGTCGCCGCAGCTGGACGAGGCAGGCCGAGCAGCCGAGCTGGCGGCCACCGCCGCCGCCCGCGCCGACGCAGTATGCCCAGCAGCCGCCGCCCGCGCCGACGCAGTTCGCACAGCAGCCGCCGACCGGCCCGCGCGAGGAGCCGCCGACCAACGCGATCCCGGCCGCCGGGCCGCGCGTTGAGCCGCTGACCGGCGCCATCCCGGCGGCCAGCCGCTACCCGGCGGAGGATCTGCGCAAGACGCGTCCGGTCCGCCGCCAGCCACCGCAGCAGCCGGCGCAGCAGCCGGCGCCGCAAGCCCCACCGCCGCCCGCGGCCCGCAACTGGCGCGACGTGCCGCCGCCGCGACGGCAGCTGCCGCCCGTGCCGAACACGCGGCCGATGGACTACGACTACGACGGCGGCCCGCCGGAGACCTACGGCCCCGACGGCTACGCGCCCGACTACGAGGGCCCGCGCGACCAGCAGCAGGCACCGCCCGCGGCCCCGCGGCCCGCCGGCCCGCAGCCGACGACCGCCGCGCCGACCGCGGCCGCGCCCGGGTTCCCCAAGAAGCTGACGGTCACCCGCGTCGCCGCGATCCGCGGCAAGCAGCTGACCAGCAACGCCGTCGCCGCGTTCCGCCGCGCCGCGAACGCCGACGGCGCCGACAAGTCCGGCCTGACCGCGCTGACGTACGCGACGATGCTCAACTACGCGAGCGACGCGGCCATGGCCGTCGCGCTCGCGAACACGCTGTTCTTCTCCGCCGCGAGCGCCGACTCGTCCAAGGGCAAGGTCGCGCTCTACCTGTTGATCACGGTGGCGCCGTTCGCGCTGCTCGCGCCGGTGATCGGGCCGATGCTCGACCGGATCCAGCGCGGCAGGCGGCTCGCGATGTGCGTGACGTCGGTCGGGCAGGCGCTGGCGTGCCTCGTGATGGCCACGAACTTCGACAGCTGGCTGCTCTATCCCGCCGCGCTCGCGAAGATGGTGCTGTCCAAGTCGTTCACGGTGCTGAAGGCGGCGGTCACGCCGAGAGTCGTGCCGCCTGACATCACGCTGGCCAAGACCAACGCGCGGCTCACGGTGTTCGGCCTCGCCGCCGGCGCGGCCTTCGGCGCGGTCGCCGTGTTGATCCTGCAGCTGTTCGGCTCGCCGGGCGCGCTGTGGTTCACGGCGGCCATCTGCGTGGTCGGCGCTGTGCAGGGCATGCGGATCCCGGCGTGGGTCGAGGTGACCGAGGGGGAGGTCCCCGCGTCGCTGTCGGCCAACCCGGAGAAACCCAAACGGCAGCCGATGGGCCGACATGTGGTGGTCGCGTTGTCTGGCAACGCGACCGTCCGGGTGCTGACCGGCTTCCTGATGATGTTCGCGGCGTTCGCCGTGCGCGCGCAGACCGAGGGGGACGCGTTCAAGCAGCTGCTGCTGCTCGGCGTGATCGCGGGCGCGGCGGGCGCGGGCAGCTTCATCGGCAACGGGATCGGCGCGCGCATGCACGTCGGCCACCCGGAACAGGTGATGATCGGCTGCATCAGCGGCAGTCTCGCGGCGACGATCCTGGCGACGCTCATGGAGGGCATCGCGACGGCCGCGATCGTTGGTCTGGTCGGCGCGATCGCGAGCGCGCTCGCGAAGAACAGCCTCGACGCGGTCATCCAGGACGACCTGCCCGAGGAGTCGCGCGCGTCCGCGTTCGGGCGGTCGGAGACCGTGCTGCAGCTGGCGTGGGTCTTCGGCGGCGCGCTCGGTGTCCTGCTGCCGCCGACGTTCTGGATCGGCTTCCTGGTGATCTCGGTCCTGCTCGCGGTCGGCCTCGTGCAGACCATCCTGACCAGGAAGGGCCAGTCGCTGGTGCCGGGCTTCGGCGGCGACCGGCCGGTGCGGCCGTGGCGGACCGCGACCGGACCGCGCAAGGCCGCGTTCCAGGAGGGGCCGGCCGGCCCGCCGCACGACCGCACGTAGTCTCTTGGCCGTGCAGCGTCTCTTGGCCGCCCTGGTGGGGGTACTGGTGCTCGCCGGGTGTGCCGCCGACCCGGAGCCGCCGGCGCCGCCGCCGCGCGTCGACTTCACGGTCGGGTCCGGCGGCAAGGTGGCCGTGCAACCGTTCCTGTACTGCGACGTCAAGGTCGAGGACTGCCGCCGCGACAACGCCGCCATGCTGGAGGCGGCCGTGCCGCCGGGGACGTCCGTGCGCGTGACCGTGCCGAAGGAGGTCGCCGACACCCCGTGGTCGGTCGTCATCCAGTACCGCACCGCGGCCGGCGAGCAGAAGCAGCCGGAGACGGTCGCCACGTTCGCGCCCGGCAAGGAGACGACGTTCGAGGCGATCCCGCCGGAACCCGGCGCCCAGCTGCAGACCCTGGAGGTCAAGCAGGCCGGCGGCATCCTGATACAGGGCGACGCCGGCCCGGAGCCCGTGACCCGCGCCGCGTGGTCGCTGCAGGTGAAGGTCTAGACGCCCCTCTTAGGCGAACGGGTC
>Ga0193742_1000434_pt1 | contig 28410 bp, 25 predicted proteins | sample L2c1metaG_FD_165511 | JGI IMG/M metagenome (GOLD analysis project Ga0193742, IMG submission 165511) | Soil microbial communities from a riparian zone of the East river system, Colorado, United States - L2c1 | ecosystem: Environmental > Terrestrial > Soil > Riparian zone | place: USA: East River... | reverse complement strand
CTCTCAATCACCCCACGGCCGACTGGGATACGGGTGTTGCTAATATCGACCGCGCTCTTCCTCGTAACGCATCTCAAGCACGGAAGCGAAAAAGAGAGTCCGAGATCAACAATGGCGATTATAGCAAGAAACAACAAAAGCTCTCCGATCTAGAACCTTCTGCTGAGTGATGGTTTGCTGCTGGGATGGACGAAGGTTACATCAAGCTTTTGTTCGCAGATAAGGGTCGGCACGGTTGGTGTCTATATCTTATGACACTTGTCGTCTTACATTTTCTTCGACTTCTTCAACTTATACCAGATTATGGGCATGCATATCCATGTTCAATTCACTTATATTAAAGTTCTGTAAATACTGTATTATATAACTTTACAACTTTGAAAAGTTGCTATTGGACGTTTTGCTGTTGACTCAAAGCAGAGATTTGAGCCCAGTTTTCATGTTGTTTTCGGTCCTTATTGTAATACTTATTACTTATGTACTAATAAATCTATTCTCTCCAATGATCTTTACTATCATCGCAATGAGCGGCATCCAATTTGAATGAGACATCAGCGACACAGCGTCACGAATTGAGGCTGTTTCGGTATCAATTCTTGTCTGTCCTTGCGTACAATAAAAGGAGGATTCTCCCTGGCCGTTCTCCAACTCGCTCAGCTCACTCAGCAGAAACATACTTTCTCAGTCAACTACAACCTCGGATAACCACACTGCTAACACAATATCTGAACGAAGTGAGTCCTTTTATGTTTTATTGGTCTCGTTTTATACTGACCTGCTCGTATACTCTTCTAGTGGATACGTCGCTAGAGTTCCACGTCTATTCGACAGCGTTCGACGAAGAATGCGCCGCATACTCCAGGAGCCAATCCTCCGACACCAGTGATACAGACAACTCTGACGGCCTCGGCAGTCTATGGGATGCCAACTCCGACACCTCTAGTTTTTCCTCCGTCGAGGCCTCTCCCTACGACGTCTCCATCATCGAGGCCGACCTCTACTACTTCGGCCTTCGGGGTCTCAAACGCCGGGTCCTAAGCTGATCTTTCGAACCTCTAAGGACATCTCAAGGAGCCTTCGAGGACAGGACAAGATGTTCGTCGTATGCAACTTCTCCCTGTCTACAGGGAGCACCATGATAAACTCGGTAAGAATGACCTATGGGACATTATCCGCTCCAGGGTTCGTTGTGACCTTCTCGAAGCGCACTAATCTACGGACTGACACTTGTTTCAAGGTTGTCCAACTCCTCTAAGATGGTGCAACAGTAGCTGTGGCAGCATTCGACTGTAGGGATGGCTTCGATGTCGTTTCTGAATGTGCTGGTGCGGAGAGTGCTATTCAGATGAGCGTTTTCGTGAGTATTTAAGCCGTTCTTCGTTCTCCCTTTCCCGTCTACCATTCACTCAGTAACACGCATCTCCTTAACAGACAGCAACTGGTGGTCGTGTTATGCTCATCGGAATGGGCACCCGCATAGCTCTCCTCCCACTCTCAGTCGTCGCTTTCCGCGAAGTCGACATCCTGGGCTGAGTCTACTTTATTGACAGATGTTCCATTCTTCTTAGATTAGCGCGTTTCTGTGCGTCATGCAACAGTTCAATGGCACGTTGGAGCTGTAATCGTACTCCTTTTACCATTTTTTCATTTAAATTTTTCGTAGTCAGTGTTTCGCCATCGATGTACTCCATGACGCCATGGATAGAGATTCATATGACAGCTGTGTGTTGTTGAAGCGTGGCGATCCATAAAAGAAGAGCTTTGGGGCTAAACCCGCACCTGCAAGTAGGTTGTGTGCCTTTGCACCATACCAATCAACAAATTTGACAACAATATCCCAACCAAGCCGGCCCGGTGGTCGTCTGCACGCGAAGAGTGGTGCAGTCCAGGGTGTTTTCCAAGAAACCAATCCATCTTCATCACGGTAACTAATGATTGAAGGAAAGTAGCATGATTCGGCAGGCGAATCGGTCAGCTCAACTCCCTTATGATATGAGTCGAGTTTTTCCAGACTGTCCTTAAGAGCATAAAAGGTTCTCGCAAGGTTGGTGATACGGGATTCAACGGAGTCTAATCCAACCCAGAGGTAATCGGTCAGACGTTGGAAAATCACGCCGTCCGTGACGACAGCACCAAGGATCGCGATCCATGGACCCGCGGTGGCTATAAGAAATGTGGGGCAGCTGGTGGTAAACTAAGGAATGAATGAACCATCCATCAGAAAGGAACACAACGAACGATGGGAAATGTTTACCTTGTTCTGAGCCCAAGAACGGCCTGCAGACAAGTCAGCTTGCGTCGATGGGTCCAAACCACCGTCTCCGAAATCATTTTTATCTTCCTTAAGAAGCAAACTGCACCCCCTCCTTGTCGCCAATTCCACAATGCCGTCTGGAATCATCTTGTATCAATTGTATGTCGACACCAAGGATGTCGCAAAGAAGTGGCGTCAACTTGTTTCAGCATTCGCCTTCGTTCGCATAGATTACCGACGAGGCTTTCATATAATCCGTGGTTTGACGAATCGTGTCATCGTGAATAGCACCACTGCTTTTAATATCATTCAAGAAATGCCCAAAGACAGGGTGAAACAATTGAACCGGAGGTGCGACGCTTGTTCTAGGTTTCTTTACTTTGTAGCGGCCGTCATAGATGGAGTAGGTGATCTGGGATTTCGTGTATGTTGAAGACCTTGCTGATTCAGAAGGGGGTTCATCAACACCCCACTGGCATCAATATTCCCACATTTTGTACGTTCGTCTCCAACGTCAAGTTATCATTTTTTTTAAAATGACCATTATCCCCACTCGGATCCGATTTTTCGCCATACTATCATAACCCCACACATCGGTTTTTTACTTTTAATATCCCAATTTTGTGATCATCGATTCAACCTGACGAAGACATAACACTTTGAGCCCAGGACCAATCCAAACAAGGACACATATTGCTACACGTCTTTGAAATTGCCCAAGTCTATGCGTTAGATATGTCACTCCCCGATTACATTCGCGACCACTTCGAATCATTTGACCGAGCGACGAACGATGAGAGCCAGTGGTACGGACCGGTGTCAATACTCTACTTTGGCATCTGTTCCCCCCCCAGCAGTACGAAGTAGCGCCACAGTACAAAGGACAACTATACCTCGGCTCGGTGGACTTTACCACTCTCTTCATCGTTCGCTCAACCCGTCCATTCGCCAAACACCCTGTCTTTTTCGTCGAAATTAAGATCGGCGAATTATCGAGCAGGGGAGCTGCAGATCGGCAGATGCGTGAGAGATTCGAGCGTCTTGCCGAGGGCCTTATTATCCCGAAGCTTTTCGGTCTCAGTCTGATCGGTTCGCGATTCGCCGTCTATGAGTACGACAGGGCATCGCAGGAATTGACGCCACCCGAAATTACCCGAAATTCCAGGATCCTCAACGACACTGCCCCCGAAAGCCGTTGGGCACACGACTTCCTGGACGCTGGCGTGGGCGAAGCGAAGTTTCTTGAGGTCGTGCAGTCCGTCAAGACTCTGTGCGATGCGCTCTAAATTCCATTGTCAGTCTTGTTATTTTTTGTATTTCACTACCGCATTGACGTCCTTCTGTCTCGAAAGATGCAAGTCGGGTGTTTTGTACAATATTGTATCATGTTTCAATCTCCTCATCCCTGTTGATGTAGTTTCTTTTACCCCCGATGCAAAGAAAGTCATTTCCGCCTGTAGAAAGCCTAGGGAGACTCAGGTTTTTCGACCATTAACACAATATGTTCTTAAAGACTCTGTCAGTAATTGCAACCTATTCAAAGTCTTATATCGCTAAGTTTCCAAAAGATCCCATGCATATTTCCAGGGCCGAAAGTGGATGCTCAATAATTCTAGCTGAGCTTGGGCACGGTGTTGCGCCATAGTCATTAGCATGATACTTTTCCGGCGCAGAGCTCAATCTACCTACGCGGGCCTATCGCAGGATGTTCGGTCATATCGGGTATATGTTCCTCCTGGCTCATCTCTGCATAATCCACTCGTTATTGACATACTCTCCAATTCATGTGCTCACTTTTGTCACTATGATTCCGCATGGTATCTAATTGGAACTCACAGTATCAAACGGTAACTTGAAGCTCAAGACTTATGCGTCTGCTGAATTTAACTAGCATCAGCGCACCGATTCCTGATTTAAAAAATCAAATCATCGAAACGTCCTTTCAGTAAATAAGAATGTAAGTAATCATTGTATGAGGATTGGTTCTGATGTATGAGAGGGCCTTGTATAGAAAGGAACCGCATCATTAGAGAGCATCACCGAAGACGGAGAGCACGAAATACTACTACATACATCAGGAAATTGGGGAAATCCCGATTTAGCCATATGACGTTTATGAACCCATTACAACATTATACTGCCTTGACAACAGCTCATAACCTGTTAGATGTACGCTGCAGGACGACCATGGTATTGTCGATCGAATACAGCATCGCTTCTGTAATGTGTAATGGTTAAAATATGGCAAGGAGGTTGTAACTATGTTGTGAAGTGGCTGCGAAGTTCGTAGAGGAATGACAATAGCATACCGCCTCGGCAACAAACTCACAACCTGTTGGATGCACGCCGTAGGATTGCCAAGGTATTATAAAAATCGGATACAAGATCGCTTCTGTAATGTGGAATAATTAAAATATGGCGAAGATATTGTAACTACACTGTGAAGTGGCTGCGAGGTCCGTAGGAGAATCACAGTATTAATGTCGGGTATTGGACGCTCCACCGCTCATTAAGATCCCAGCATAGGACTGTAAACCAGACATAGGACAGGTACAATGTTGGAATATCGCAGGCAAACGCGATAGGCGCCGACATGCCATCAAGCAGTGCAGTCCTTGTGTACACACGTCTTAGGTGTGGTTCAATACTCTCCATATTTTATCTCTCCATTCCGTCTTTTGTCCTGCTGTTCGTAGCAGGCATGATGTATTCATTTTCTATGTAGTTATTCATTTATCTTCATGACTGCGAGCATGTGAGCATGTGCCCATGCTCGAGATCCGTTGTATTCCATTTCCGCCATTTGCTCGTGAATTCTTTTCCTTAACATGTCCGTGATCACCACCTCACTTTCCGACTCCCTGCCTTCCTTGATACCCAAGCTAGATACAGCGGCGTTAACTGGATTATCTTCTGGATTCATTTTCGGGACACAATTAAAGCCAATGGCTTCTGGGGCCATTCTGATGCCACATCGTCTTGTCCCGAGAGTTCTACTTTTCCTGCTTTGACGCCGGAGGAGCTAGCTGCGGCTCAGGCTCAGTGGGTTAGAAACAAGAGATTGCGAAGTTGTTACTTACTTACTCAGAAGTCTTCGAGGACCGGTTGGCCAGAGAATTGGGAAAGCGCAGTGGAATACGAATGAGCTGGGTGGAACTAAGCATCAGCCATGTCAGGTAAATACTGTTGCGGAAACACCTACCGTGGTTTGTTTGGACGCCAAATGGGGCACATTACGCCTCAGGTGGTTCAGGAAGTCGAGAACGGATGTATGTTTGTATGCGATTGGAATTGACGCCGTTTGTTACCCTGTGGTCGACAAATCCTGAGCGGACGGATTTTCTCCATGCGAGGTGGTGCCTTTCGAATGCGACCTGGGTGTGCTTACGGTATGAGAAAGGGCAGAGAAGTTGTGGGAGGATATCGGGCGAAGAGGAATGCGGAGGCAGCTTTTTTTGAAGCACGTGGAATGGAAAGTGGAGGCGACAATCGGCCGACGTGGATCCTAGTTAACTGGCTGGACGGTTTGGCAGCCGGAAACGAACGGGACCATGTCTGTGACAAGGTATACTTGTCGCCTTCACGTTTCGAGGGGGAGAATGGGAGAGAAATTGGCAAATCGCTCGCCGACAAACCTGGTATAATTCCATTCCCCATTGCACCATTCCCATCAGACGTAGCGCCTGCCCGTTGCCAAAATTACTCATGACCTACGTAACAAGCTCAATTCCGAAGCTGGAATTCCCATTAGCAAGCCTGATATTGATCCCAACGCAGTACGCGATTCAGATGAAGCGGAGGGCCGAATCATTTTGCAGGATGTCGAATTGGCGATGCGCGATGCCCCGGAGCACAAGGCTGCAGTTGCAGCAGGTGTTGACGATGCTCAGAAGGCAATTCTTGAGGGGCCTCGAACTGAGCAGTTACAGCGGATTTCGTCCACGAAGGGGCTCGGGTAGCCAGAGAATGCGAAATGAGGCTGTGAAACCGCCATACGCCGATTATGCGAGGAGTACTGCAAAATGGGCAGCACTAGGCGACGGTTATCGATACCGAAATGCCTTGTGTTGGCTCAATTTTGTGGGCAGAGCCTATCAACGAAGTGTTAACTGCCTTTGAAACCAATGGACCCGCAGAGAAACTTTACAAACCTGGAATTTTTAGCTCGACTCAGATTTTCGATGCAAAATTCAATGCTGTGGACGATAGATGCAACACAGCACTGTGGGTAGTCGAACATGCACGGATCCAAGGTGACAGCCGTCTTAGACCAGTGTTTAACGTCGATTTGAGCCGCTAAAAACGTCGAATTCAGTCAGTTGATAGGCACGACGCATATGCAAAGGTATTACTTACCTTGAACGACCCCATTCCACCTCTACTTCCTGGAGCTCCTGATAACTCCCTTCCTGCTGAATTTAGGGGGACGTTTGTTTTTTGATCAAATTATGCCGTTTAGACTTACGATTCAAGCCAGGCTGCGCTCAAGAGGCTTGCGGATACGGTAGTGAACAAGCTGGGCGTGAAGCGACGTGGCAAGGACCCAGGAATTTTCTCTCGCCGTTGCGGAGAGACCTTAGTCGTCGTTGTTGTGGTTGATGTCCAAGAGCTGGGAACCACACAGCCACCGATCAAATGCAGGCAACGCTGGATGTTCAATTACCTGACAGGAATCTGGAGGCCAATTTTGGCATGAATATAATATGAAGAGACTCGATAAAACTTTGACATTTACAGGTGTTTGCTATTCAGTAGCTATTGATCCAGCAAGTTTGTCGGATCATGTGACTTTCCCGCACATGAACTTAGACGTTCGCGTTTTACATCCTTTTCACCGCTGGTCTGTTCCTCAATGGATGACAACGACAGCGACAGCTCATACAATCCATCCATCTACTCCTACGAGCCTACCAATGCGGAAACAACTCCCTCCCAGCGCATCATTGATGGAAAAAACATGTCAGAGGCGGCTAAGAAGCGCGTTGACAAAGCCAGTCGGAACCGCTGTCTGGTTGAAAACACGGCTGAGTCTAATCATGTAGACTATGCTCATTGCTTGCGAAGGTCAACAAAAGGGCGTCTGGTGAGTTTTTTCTTATTTCACAGTATGACTTCCGCCAAGAACCCTTTACATTTAGCTTGACAAGCTCGAGTTCGCCTGGAACATGGAAAGATTTACTTTGAATGTTGACACCCGTTACAACATTTTCCGTTGTATGCTTCTTCTATCTTTTGCCTCTATGCTGTGCTGATGTCCTTTCAGTGAGTTCCAAATTTCATAGGGCATTCGATGCAGACAAGTGGCTCCTTCTCCCCGAAACCAGGATCATCGACGCCTACTACAATGCGAGAAACACCCGCCACCTTCCTGATATTGATGTATGTACCATCTCCTTCATTATTCCTTCCATTACCTACTACCCTCATCCTTATCATGGCTTCCCGACCATCCTATCGCATGTCCATCCTCGCTTTGTTATATGCAACAGCGGCTCCAAACTTGAGGCTGACTTATTCCAGTGGCAAAAAGGATATGAAATGAGTAAAGATGACCTTGCGAAGCTTCAAGCCATCTGGAATTCATGGAGGCATGTCGTCCCGAGGGGGGAATTCATTAAGAAGACGTCTGAAGGTGGAGACCCCGACATCATGGATGATAAGAGCGACAGGACTACCCCTCATCGTGTGCGTCGAAGCACACGCCCTAAGCGCAAGACCACTGGCGAGCAAGACTCCCCCACTCCGAAGAGTTTTAAGCAGCGTACGTTTCTGGATAGTGGTGTATGGCTGGATGACGAAACGCTTCACGAGTTCGACCGACAATCGCCATCGCATGATGATGTCACGGTTCTGAAGAAACAGTGGATCCTGGACTGGCTGAGTGAATTGGGATGCATGGTCAACGTTAAAGGGAAGCTCGAGAGTGACATCAACCCCGATGACACCCTGGCCAGGTTGTCATGAGGACACTGCTTTCATAGGAGGCTAAGTGCAGGAGCGGCAACTTGGGTAAGTGCATTACTTTTTTCTAACTTTTTCTCGTACCATCATTCCCAAATGCCCTTTGAGAGCATGATTTCAATTTGTAATGGAATAATAAACTTTTATCTACCGCCTAAACTAGAGTGTCGGCAAAGTTGGGAACTGATAAGGTATAGCAATGCATCAGTAAATTGGGGTAGGACAAGTGATGATATACATATGTTCGCAGCTGAGATATACTTGCAGGGACGTGGTATAGTTTAAGTACATGGTTTTTTACAATGGGTTCATCTACGTACTCACCTGTAGGTATTCAAATATTCAACGTTCATTGCTCGCACAAAACACGCGCCTACACGCACCTATACGCACGACCACGCTCTTTTCTACTTGCCCGTCTGGGTGCATTGTTGTTAATCATCAAGTATCCTCTGTGTGCTTACGATCCGGTACCGAAATGGAAAATGCCTTCTCTGTAAAAATCTTATATTGATACGCTATTTACCAAGATACCTGAATCATAAGTAAGGACGAGAGATCAAAGAGAAGGCGAGAGAACGGGTAGCTTGCAGGTTTGTATCGCAGGAAAAAAAGGACGGTATCGCAACGCATTGATAAATGAAGTAAGATGATGTTGGGGACATTGCGAGCAAAAAAAGTGTGAAAGTAATAATGAGGATGGTTAGTATAGATGGTGAAAGATTGTAAAAGAGCGATGGTCAAAGAAAAACAGATTTTCCAGCACCTCTGAGTTCTTGATCCAAAATCTGAGTATTGGCTCTCTTCTCTGGACCAAAATCCAACATCAACGGGCGAAACTCACCAACATCACCCCCATCAGCGCAGCGAACGCTGCCTAGCCTTCTTGGAAACTGTGTCCTGTTTGGAGGCAGCAGGTTTCTTCCTCTTTGGACGAGCATCGGCAAAAAGGCGGGTAGGAGCGCAATGAATAGCAGGAGAATACTCCGGATGATTGATAGGAAGTTTAGATTCAGGAGGAGGAGAAAACGGCCGATCCTGAGCATGATTGTACAATGGATTCTTGCATTCGCGTCGAACACCACGACTGTAAAAAGACAGGTTAATATAGATATACAACTAGGAGGGCAGGAAACATACAATACGTAGGCGATAGTGGGCCTCTCGTGTAATGGGCTATGTGGACTAGGATTTGCACTGCTATCACTTGGGCTAGGAGTGCCCCTGAGGTGTTTTTCAGGAGTGGCAAGGAACGGGTTGTCTGGAGAGTCTCGAAGGGCGCGTCTGGTCGACGATCGAGTCCTCTGAGGTACAGGAGGAGAGTCCGTGGCAATATGAGGTTCAGGCTTTGGAATAACAAAAGCCTTCGGTGTCGCAACCGCTGGCCTTCGATGAGATGGTGGTGGAGAAACGGGTGCCACATCAACTTGGGCCTGTCTACGTCTGTACAGCAGAGGTGCAGCGTGAGACGGACCAGTAGTTGCCGCGGGACCAGAGTTCGGGCCAGCCCGTTGGTTTTTATTGAGACCCGCAGCTGGATCACCAAGCCAGAACGCATCCTCGTCTACTCGTTCCGCCTCTCCCATTCGTCTCTTCTTATGTCTCTCCCCTGGCATTTCGTCGTCACTGGTCAATACCACATCCTCATCACTGTCGCTATCATAGGATCCCCTGGACTGTATTCTAGCATGTTTTCGATGAGTTCGAGGAGGTGTAGGTAACGAGGCTGTCGAAGCCGAGCGTTTCAGAGGTCTAAGGATGGGAGGCAATGCCATCGGTGAAGGATCCAGCATTAGTTGTCCAGATGTCGGTGGGTTTTTTTGGTTAGAGCTTCCGCGCATCTCTGGGTGTTTTGGGTTCGAATGAGAGTTGAAAGAGGAGAAGGGGGGGACAAAAGCTGCTGGAGGTCGTGGACAAGGACACTTGAAAGGGGTCACAATGGCCAGATCCTAATAGCGATCAACAGCCTGCACTGCCACCGATTAATCGGGACTAGTAAACAAACAACGAAAACCTTGTCTATTCTACCACCGCCATTTTGCAACAGCCTTTGTAGTGGGTCGGTACCGTCTCACCCTTCAAGCTTCAATTTCAGTCTTGTTAACCCAACAATCAGGCATTCATGTTGACCTTAGCCAAATCTCAACCATTCACTTCGCGGCGGGCACCTCGTCGTAATCGGTAGGGCTGCTTTGTGTTGAGTCTAGAGACCGCTGGGACATGGACCCCACGCCTACACTGCGAAGAGCTACATCCACTTTACGATAGTTACACTATTGTCAACGTCCTTATCAATGAAGTACGCCCGTATCGAGTTAACTTCAAACTCATCGGAGATTTCGCCCGACGATGCCCAGTATATGGTCGTTACGCATACAACCTCAGGAGTCAAGGAATATTTCTCGTGATTGGAAATTCCTGGGGCGAACACCAAGCACTTTCTGATCGGCAACTATGAATGAAGCCTCTCGATTGCACGCCACCCATCGAGGTGATGGACGGACACGTACTACACATTGGTTTTCTGCGATCTGACAAGACTTTTTGGCTCGAAAATTAGATGGTCTACTCAATTGCTGCAGTTCTCTAGGAGGTTCTGGACTAAGGCGCAACACGTTAAAGACATCGTCACATGCTGTAGCTCAGGATCGATGACATCTACAGTGGGACAAGCCTAGCTTACCAGCATCGCCCTCGTTCTCGACAATCCACATCGCAATCCATTCACTTCCCGTGATGGCATGCATTCACGTACACGGTATGCAATGGCTGTGCCGTTTGTCTGAGTGGACCGGCATTCTGTGCCTGTCTGCAAACCAGCGACGTCGCCTCTCGTGTCTCTCCCACTCCATAAATCCGGTCTGAATTAAGGTTTTTCATATAGTAGGTCAACAAACCGCGTCGAAATGGTTACAACAACACGTGGGTGCTTCACTGAATCTACTTCTGTTCTCACTCCATGTCTTGTAAGTAGTTCGGGGGAAACCTTGAAGATTACAATTTGGGGCAAATTGCTAGAGGTGGATCGATACTCCATCATGTATTTACTAACGGGAAGGACCGCCTCCCGATTTGCCATCACGAACTCCACTTTTATTGCCTTCGCAGGACCAGTTAACGGTCGCATTTCTTAGGTGAGTATCGGAGTGCCGACATCGGATTAACTGATACCGGCCCTGGGCTTCACTCAACTCCACAGACGGATGGAAGAACGGACGAAAGAGCGAAGGAAGCAAAGTTGAGACATTCTAAGCTTTGGTACAAGGCTCGAATTGAACTAATAGGTATGTTCAAAAACTAAGAATGGCTACTTTGCTCAATCGAAGGACGAATCCATCGCCTATCCGAGCTGGCATTACGGGTTTTACTTGCTTTTTGGCACTTTCACTTGGGAAGTCTCAGCGTAGCTCACATCGGAATCACCAACCTACCATTTGTATAGGACGGTCCAGCCTACACGACTATGGACCGACCAGAATGGATGCAGTGCCGGGAGTCCAGCAGAAATTGTTATCGAGGCGCGTGTCGCAGGTTAATTGGTTGCAACTTACACCGCAACTACCTCTGTCGCAGAAGCCAGCGTTCGCGGTGGCAGATAGGCTCTGAGTGTCAGGCGCGTCGGGACACTTAGAGCCGCCATTGTACACGGTACAGTCTCTTCAGCAGACGCCGTTGATTCCTCTGTAACTATTGTATTTAGCGCATTGCGTTTGGAAAGGTCATGGCTAATGTGTTCACTAATGAAAGTGGGTCTTGCGTCAGTGTGGGCAAGCCAGTCTTTATATTGTTCCACAGTCACCACGTTAGCGACAACCTTCTCAGAGATTGTGATGAGTAAACGGCAGTGGTCATGGTTGTAATAACATACCACCGCCGGGCTTGGAGCCACGAAAGGAGTACCCCTGTTGTCTTTCAGATCAGGGGAAGGCGAACTACTAGTCTACTCTTTTATTAATGCTCATATTGTCATTAGATGCCTCGGTTATAAGGGTGTCCTGGTGTTACACCCAGAACTTGACAAAACGACCCGAAAGCCCGCTGAGTTGAAGAGAAATTCAATGCAACCATTTGAATTTCCACTTAGGTTTGTTGGAGGAAATGGTGGTGCTAATCTCGTGAGTTATGGAAGAACTAATCACATTTCTACTTAAGACTTCTTTTTGCCAGCGCCATGCAGAGCTTTTAGCCTCCTTCTAAAGTTATCAGTTGTTGATAGATTTTTTACATCATGACCGCCGACAGGCTGCAACGCACGGCGAGGTAGACCGGGAATATGGATGGGGGGATCGAAGTAGAGTGTACCATTCGGTCAACCTAATTAATCCAGAAACTTCCCAAAGTTATTTTCGGGGGCCAACATCTCAGTGAGGGCCACCGTGTCAGAGGGGCGGGGCGGGGCATATACCAGTTCCTTTTTTTTTCTTAACAAGGAAGATGGATGAAATCTCATTAATTGGGTTGACGTACCGATATCTAATTAATAAAACTGTAAAACATGTTTTTGTCGCAGAACAACGGCTATTCGAAGCAAAAAAATCACCCATTTACATTTAAAATGGACGAAAGAATTGATGGTTCAGAAGGAATATGAGAACGCTGCAGTACCAAGACCCCGAATGCAAGAAGCCATAAATGGAACTCGTAACTTGGGGATGTATGCTGAGCTAGACGGAATGATGGGTATTAATCTCGTCAATACAAAGGAAGATGAATGGGCAAACGTCATCAAGGGACACGAAACATACTGAAGGAAGGGTATCCATGAAGGTATAGCCTCGACGAGAAAAGCAATGACTACAACGAAAGCCTGAGGATGACGGCAGCTATCCACCATCATTTCGTGAAATGTTGCTCTCTCAATATTTGCTCACATCTGCTGCGTTGCATAAAATCCCCTCGTGTTGGAACCGTGATATACGGCCAACTGAGTGTCCTTATATTTCACAGCAATGCTAGTAGCCATTCCCCGATGGCGTTGCCAGGGTCTGAAGCGTAGTTCTACATTATAAGAGAGACAAAAGTTTTTACATCAAGAATTTGAAATGACGAAACGCGAATTCTCTTCCAATGAGTGATTTTGATTAGGATCAAATGCAGCAGTGCAGATTGAGATGGTTGGCATAATGGACTTGGCATCAAATCCCAAGAGGAACATCTTGGTAGGTGGTATGTATTTGTTATGTACGTTCAAAATGGACTAGAAAAGGACCCCGGTCTATAGTATATAGGCAGAGCCCTGATGCCAATCCGGACAAATTTTGGCCAATATTGAGCGAAAGGCTAGGTGCCAGTCCGGACACCAACAGGTGAAAACCCGAAACTAGCCAAATCCCATGACCGGACAAAATGGCCTGGGGTGGATTATGCTTGAGGCGGTTATCCGGACATAACTCACATAGTGAAGTGGAAAAATTTGGTATATTATGGCCATTCCTGTAACCTTGCGTTCGGTCCCTGCTAGTTGCTATAATTTTTATCTCGTAGCACCCAGAGCCAATAAATCATGTTTGTCTTAATTTTTGGCAAGCACAGTGCCGTTACGGAGTTTTCAAGTATCACAGCAATTTCGATCGTACTTGGGCGTTCAACTTCATCAATACCGACTCGGTCAGCTTGAATTCAAAACAATTTCTGCTCTTGCCCTACCTAGATCGAATACTGGTATAGACGTAACTTAGTTAAAGATAGACATCACCCCTTCTAAAGTTCTATGCCTGCAGCACAGCTTACTGTGCACGTTTGCGCATACCTGGACCATGTTTTGCCTGCAGGAAAGGCCAGATCCGCTGATCCGGACAAATTTTGGCCAAAAACTAGCCTGATCCAGCAGCCCGGACAAATTTTCGAAATTTGAGGACAGGCCAGGTCCAATCCGGACAAAAATGACCTGCCATCGTCTGGACAAAACCACCATTTTTGTGATCAAGGCTCTGCCTATATAGACCGGGGTCCTACTAGAAATTATTACCAAATTACTCCACCATCAGGAACAAATCCGAAGATGTATTACTACTTAGATGTCACCATATCGATCATGTGCATCATGGATGCATGATGGTCAGTCGATAGTCGTTATGAATTATTTCTTTCCCGACCCTCATGCCCACCTTCTTGTTGCCTCTGCTTCTCCACATCTGACCCGCTTCGCTGTCAGTGTCAATGCAGCAGGTTCAGTAACTCATTCATTTTGTTGATAAAAGTCGGACGTATATCTGCCAAGCAACAGTCTGAGTCGCAATATGATCAATATCAAGGTATGTTTTTTTCATATATGCAGGGGCTGACATAAATCAGCACCGCCCTCGCAGTTTGTTGGTATCGCTCAGGGAAGGATGAGTGTGCTTTTGTGAAAAACCCTTATACACGTATAAAAAGGTCATCACGCATCGCCTACATTCCAAACCAGCCCCCATGAAACTTCCAAGCAGACTTTCCCTCGTCATTCCCATCCTGGTAGCCAGCAAGGTGACATCTACTTGCCGCTGCCTATATGGCCAAAAATGCTGGCCTAGCGAAAGCAAGTTCGCCAAACTGGCTTCTCAATTATCCCAACCACTTCTACACCCCCTCCCCCCTGCGTCTGCATGTTATCCGCCCTCAGCACCCTCGGGAAACTGTTCAGACGTAACCGCAAACTACACGAACGGTAAATGGCGTTCAGACCAACCAGGATCAATGCAGAATACCAACTTCGAGACGTTCATATCCCATAACAATACTATATCAGCATGTTACTTGAACACAACCTTGGGAATCCCGTGTGGTCAGGGGAGTGTGCCACCCATTGGTGTCGATGCTCGTTCTGGGGGTGATATTCAAGCTGCAGTCAATTTCGCAAAGAAGTACAACCTTAAACTGGCCGTGAAGAATACGGGACATGACTATCTCGGTCGAAGCACTGCACGCGGTGGTTTCCTGATATGGACACATAACATGAAGGAAACGTTGTATAATTCGACTTTTGTTCCCGAAGGCGCTCCAGTAACAACCGAAAACACGTTTAATGGTGATTTTCCCCCCTTTTCTTTTCAAATTTCCAGTGACTGATCATGTACTGCCTTCGGCCCATCTTAGCTGTCACTTTTGGGGCTGGTGTTCAATGGCATGAAGGATACGACTTTGCTCAGAAGCAAGGACGGTTCGTTGTTGGAGGTATTTCCGCAGGTGCTTCAGTTGGCGCTGCTGGAGGATGGGTGATGGGCGCAGGACACAGTGCCTTCTCCCCTAAATTCGGCCTCGGTACGTTACCGTCATTCCCGTATATTCTGTCTATGCTTAGATATCACGACCTAGGCGTTGATAATGTCCTTCAATTTACTATTGTCCTCTCCGATGGATCTCTCATCACCACCAACTCTTTCCAACACCCAGATTTGTTTTGGGCCTTACGCGGTGGTGGCGGAGGCACCTACGGTATTGTAACTTCAACTACATACCAAACCCATCCGACCTTCCCCTTAACGACCGCTCTCATAACCACCAACTTCACTTCGCCTGCCATCGCCCAAAACGTAACCGCCGAATTTATCAGATTACACCCAAACATCTCTGATGCAGGTTGGGGTGGATTCATTACTTTATCCAATACATCCTTCTCTGCTATCCTCTTAGCTCCAAACATCTCTGGGGCAGATGCCAATGCGACTTTCCTTCCATTTGCCCAATACGTAGCAGAAGCTACGGGTGGTTTGGCGCAATCTACCACCATACCCTTCAACTCCTTTTATGAGTTTTACCAGGCTTTTTACGCAAACACAGATGGACAAGTGGGAACTCAAGTTGAACTTGCATCACGACTGCTTCCCCGTAGTTTGGCAGAGACCGATCCTGCAAAAGCGGCCAAAATTATGTTATCAATCGATGGCGGTACAAGTCTGAAGTAAGTCAATTGACGGCGTTCGAATCATTTAATGTGACCCTCTCTATGTGCTTAGCTCTGTTGCGGGCGGTGCGGTGTCTCGCGTGGACCCTGATTCCACTGGTCTCAATCCTTCATGGCGCAAAGCGCTATCGGAAGTTTATATCACAGCAACCTGGCCCGAAGGTTCCACCGTAGATTTTATATCACAACAAGTAAACCAACTCAAGCAAGGTACTTTCATTCTCGATCAGTTGACCACAGATTCGGGATCGTATCTTAACGAGGTAAAAGAACATGTTACTTCAACGAGTGAAGATAAATCTCACCGTTTCTCTGCTTAGGGATCCCTTCATGAACTTGACTTCAAGAAATCTTATTTCGGCGCTCATTACGATAAACTGAAATCGATCAAAGACAAATATGATCCTACTTCTTTGTTTGTCGTAGCTTTAGGTGTAGGTTCAGACAAGTGGGATGGACAACTAGTCTGTAGGCGTCGCGGTTGAACATTGGCTAGCCTTGGCATCCCATACTTGCTTATATACCTTGGCTTTTATGGAATAATATTTTTCCTCCCAGATTATCGCCAACATGTTATTGGAGCACAGCAAAACGGGACGTGCAATGCGGCTGTTACCAATGCTCACCTAGTTTGTGGTTGAAATCACCCCAAACCCGACAATGGGTCTCCAAAATATTTCATTCTGGTCTCTCAGAGTCTCAGTCCCAGAACAACTTTACAAGACCTTCGTTTGCTCCTAGACCGACTAACTTTTTTTGGTTTCAGTTTCGCAACCGTACTCTCATCGTGCAGGATCAAATCTCACATATCCCTAATAGCCGTAGTTTTTATCACCCATTCAGCAACGTCCAACGACAATCCTTGATACTAAGCAAGAGTCGATAGCAGAACACAAGATCACAGTCAACTGAACGTTTCCAGGAAGAATGTTCTTTTGTTGGAACTCTCGCGGGAGGAATTGTAAAATCGGAAGGAGTACCGTTACTCTGAGTTACATCCTTTAATTCACCCCAAATGCGACGCCTCCCCCCCTGCGGTCTACCCAACAGGTCAACCCTGCTAGACGCAAATGCATTCGCCTGAATGCCACAAGAACCTTCCTTTTTCACAAAGCGCAGGAAGTCAGATTCCAGAAGGACAACTGTTAATGTTTCTGAGATATACGCCCTTACACTCCTCGAAGGCTCTGCTAATGAGTCCACTCGGCGGACCGTGATACCTTATCATATGGCTTATAATCCGGCAAAGAAGGATGGTCAGGGAATGTCATTATTAGCGTCGCTGTGAAGTATGGAGACACTCAGTTGGCGTTCCGAAACGAGGATTTATGCAACACAGCGGATGTGAGCAAATACTGAGAATAGGTCCCATCATGGCGCGAACAGTGTTTTTTTCTTTCTCTGACTGCCTCTCGAATTAACCGTGCTTGCACAACAACTATTGAGTCTACGAGTAGAGGATATATTAATGATATGCAACCATCGAAACTGTGATGTCAAAACCAGATTACAGCTATCCAACTACGGCACTTGACAGAACCACCTCCAGCCCATTAACTTGAATCACTTGGGGTCTGTACAGCCTGCGATGCCATACAGGTGTACCGCGTTCGAGGGACAAAACTTATCGCCATCACTATAACGGCTTCCATCCTGTATATCAGATATTTCGTGAGTTCTTGCTGCATTGGAGCTCAGCCGAAACTAAATCTCACCTTGAGCTTGTAGGTGCAAAACGATTGCAGAGTATTGTCCTCGTCATTCATATAGCTATAAAACCCCATCAGGTTTGACTCCGTCTGGCGGGGTGACGAACATGTTATATCACTCACTAGCACTCCAGATAACGTGTATTCCCCTGCTTTGAAACATTGCCCGGAAAAACGAGGTCGAACGAGTCGTCATTCTCGTTAGTTATAGTCTGCGGGCATTCATAACAGATAGCTGGATCGCCTTCCCGGCGACTCAGTAAGCTGGTCGCAGCGGTTGATGAGACGAATACGGCTCCAAGCAAAGCTACGGCAGAGAAGATTTTCAGAGAAATCATGACAATGAAGGAGAAAAACCTGTCGACATGAGTTTATCCTCGTACATTTAAATAACCTCCCTTGTTCGGATCCCAGATCGTTTAGTATAGGCTTCTACTTCCATTCATGTACTTGTGACGTTCGTTATTCACGCAACAACTAAAGATTCTAGCTTGAATGGTATGCATGTCATTTGCCTGATACCCCTTTAAGAACTTAACCATGTGCTTAGTAGCTGGGTTGAGGTTATGGAACCACCGATGATCGTCCTGAAATAGATATCTAGATTCTATGTGTCCCCGGGCAAATCTTGAAAACTAGCCTTAGCACGGGGACTACGCAGGGGTTCGTATGGTAAATCGGTCAAGGCAGGAGGAATGGGTAGGGTTAAACCGTCACTGGTGGACCTGCTGCAATCACGAGAAGAGATTCGCGGCAAATTCCAGACTCGACCGGAAAGTGATGATCCTTGTTGCCTCTGCTTCTCCACATCCTGACCCTATAAAATCTGTCAACCAACGGCAGTGTCTGAGTTGGAATATGAAGGTATATTCGGGCGCTGATATAAATTTCGCAGTTTCCTGGAAGGACGTTTGTGAAAGACCCGTCATGCGCGTATAAAAAAAAGTTCACTAGGTACACGTCTACTTTTCGAACCAGCTCCCTTGAACCTTCAAAAAGTCTTATCCGGTTTTCTTTTTTCGTTCCCATATTGGTAGCCAGCAAGGCGACGCCTACTTACCGCTGCCTGTATGACCAAGAATGCTGGCCTAGCGAAAACGAGTTCGCTACGTTAGCTACTCAATTATTCCAACCACTTCTACACCCCCTCCCCCCTGCGTCTGCATGTTATCCGCCCTTAGCACCTTCGGGAAACTGTTCAGACGTAATCGCAAACTGATCAATACAGAACACCAACTTCGAGACGTTCATCAGCATGTTACTTGAACACTACCTTGGGAATCTCATGCGGTCAGGCATGTGTACCACCCGTTGGTGTCAATGCTCGTTCTGGGGGTGATACTGAAGCTGCAGTCAATTTCGCAAAGAAGCATAATCTCCAAACTGGCCGCGAAGAATACGGGACATGACTATCTCGGTCGAAGCACCCGCACGTGGTGGTTTCCTGATATGGACACATAAAAATAATTCGACTTTTGTTCCCAAGTAACAACCGCAAACACGTTTAAAATGATGTCATCACTCAATAGCGGTGCTAGTCTGAAGTAGATCAATTGACGGCCTTCAAATCATTTAATCTGACCATCTGCTTAGCTCTGTTGCGGGCGGTGCTGTGTATCGCGTAGACCCTGATTCCACTGGTCTCAATCCTTCATGGCGCAAAGCGCTATTTGAAGTTTATACGGCATCCTGACCCGAAGTTTCCACCGTAGATTTTATATCCCAAAAAGTACACCAACTCAAGCAAAATACTCTCGTTCTCGATCAGTCGACCACAGATTCGGGGTCGTATCTTAACGAGGTAAGAACACGTTACCTCAACGAGTGAAGATAACCTAATTTCACCACTGTTCGTTCTGCCTAGGCTTCCCTTCATTTCGGCGCTCATTACGATCAGAGGCAATTATGATCTCACTTCTTTGCTTGTTGTTGCTTCCGATGTAGGTTCTGGTAAGTGGGATGGACAACTAGTGTGTACGCGTCACGGTTGAACGTTGCAACGTTGAATATTGACTAGACTTGGCAATTGTGCCTCCCGTACTTGACTATGTATCTCACCTTGTATAATGATCTTCTCTTCTTCCTTTTCTTCCTCCCAGACTATCTATGGTCAATGTGTTATTGAGCACAGAAAGCAGGACGTGCAATGCAATTGTTACCAATGATCATCTACGTTGTGATCGAAATCACCCCAAACGTTCCCGACGATGAATTTCCAACAGCCGAAGTTCCGATCACCCATTCAGCAAAGTTCCAATGACAATTCTTAGTACTAAACAAGAGCCAATAGCAGAGCACAAGATTACAATCAACCGAACGGACTGTCCTTTTCCAGGAACAATGTTCTCCCTGTTGAATATATTGTTAACAAGGATATATTGGAACCAATCCCCGCTAGAGGAATTGTAAAAACGGAAGGGGAGTACTGTTACTTTGAGTTATCCATCCTTTAATTCACCCAAAATGCGACACCCCCCCTGCAGCCTGCTCAACACGTCAACATTGCTAGACTCAAATGGACCCCCTGAATGCCACAAGAACCTTCGTTATTCACAAAGCGCACAAAGTCGGAAGGACAATCATCATATGTTCTGATATATGCACGAACCTCTGCCAATGAATCCACTCGGCGGATCGTGATACGTTATCATATGGCTTAGAATGCGGCAATTATCTAGTTCACAGCTACTTAGACCAAATTCACGATGGACATGAGAAGGGACACACCAAGAACCCACTCTCTTGAAATTTCCAATCCGAACGCCGCAGATTATTTTTGAGACCTCGTTGCCACGTCATCTAGAACGAGTCCACCACAAGAAGGGTGTATTAAAGAGGACCCCAAAAGCTCCAGTTAAAGGGTTGACGTTGTTGGTTCTGTTGTTTCTTCCAGACGGAGTGGTCGCGAAATACATTTTCCAGCGCGTCGGATTATGTAGTAAGAAAAGACTTTCAGAGAAATCCAACGCGCCTTCTCTTTCATGCGTAAGTCAAGGCATGATACTACCCGCCTAGCTCTAACCAACAAGTATCCAAGTTGAAGATAGATCAATAGCACCCTTAGGACCCGGTTTATCCCGATTGTCCTGAAGGCAAGCTTATGAATCATAAGCGACTATTGTAGAATTCTTACCTAGAAAAATACGGTACACCTAGACTCTCTCCTGGTCTTGTTGATAGACAGGCTTGCCAGTGGTCCGATGCCAGATGGTCAGCAAATATGACCCAAATTGAGAATTGTGGACATCAAAAAATCGCCAGTGTGGGCTCAACATGGAATGTTTGGAGGGTGTATCACACCACACACAAGTCTAAAAAAGCACTATAATTTACTCGTCGATTCTAGGGTGTTGCAGAGCGGTAAAAATCTAATGCAGGTCGTAGCCAACCATACTCCGACGCCCTAGTATTTCTCCGATCTGCCATGTTAAAAAGAACGGCTATTGAGCGCGTGAAATGCTACAGGAAGATGATAAATAAAACGTACCTTAAATATCCCATATGCCTGTAAACCATATACACCAACACGGCCGACTTGTCCAGTTTGAATCAGGTTGCGCACTAGACCCGGGCTGGTGATTTGAGACCAGAGAGAGGCGTAGGCGGAGCGGATAGTAGAAAGACTGGGGGGTTGAAGTCCTTCACGAATGTAAATCTGCTTGATGACTTCTCGTGTCACAGCAAGGTTGTACAGCAACGGTTGTTTGTAGGCTACCGAACCCGAAAAAGGAGAAGAGGACGAGATACGGTTAGCTCAACAGAACAACGACGCATAAACAAAACGAAGGATTAACACACATCCAAAGAGCCGTCCTGTCTGTTCGCCAACGGGCTCCAAGAACTTTTTAGCGTTTTCTACAACCTTGCCAGAAATCTTCTGAACAGTTGCGAAAGTATCTTGTGCCTTTTTTTGCTCTGCCTCCGAGGACGAAGCAAAGCGTTTTGAAGAACGAATTGGCTGGCGCCTGACGGCGAAGCGAGCCAAAGACTGTCTAATCAATGCTGGGTTCATGGTCAACGTATAACCGTGTCACTGAGAGAGGGTGTGGGAATTATGGTGTGATGAGCGTGACCATCGTGACACTCTTAACCCAATCTATTTATGCATAATGTATCACTGTAATAAACTGACCTTGGAGGTCTCCGGCACTTGAAATTCATCCACAGCTCCGCCTAGTACTAGTAGGATGCCAAGCGCTAAAGGAGAGTGGAGTTACTGGGAAGTGGAGCAAGAGGGTGACAGTAAAAGAGTCCGAGATATCACGTGGGTTAGTTAGTCCAGCCCAAAGGGCCTTAAAAAAAAAAAAGGAATATCGGGATTTTTGGGCCGGAAGATCCCTGGATCAGATATATTCCATTGAGACTTTCACCAATGCAGACAATGTGTTCTCATTCGTTAGACTGGCCCATCCCCCTTGGCCCATCCATTGACAATAATATAAATGTTGAAATCTGTATTTATGTTCAAGACTCACTTATCTTTTCATCTTCATAAAAACAACTCAAATTTGATGAAGAAAGTATGTGATGTACATATAAATTTGTAACTTGTGTATCAATGGTTAATTCAAAATCAACTCATAGAACCCCGATAATGTTACCGTCAGTGAAAGTGGACATGTCCTCTGCCACTTATGCCATACCTTGATCAATGTGGGAAATGTTCGCCTGTCCAATTATTATGAGCATCACCGAGATGGTGCACAGTGCCAAAAGAACCTGAAGAAGTGGAGAGAAGTCAAAGTTGTGAGGCAAACTCAGGCAGTGGCAAAGGCTCTCTTTGGTCCGTGTCCTCCCAAAGTCCCAGCAATGGTGACTGTGCCCCCCCCTGTTCATCCCACTTCCTTTATTTCCCAAAAGCCATCTATCAGTCACCCAGACAAGCTTGAATCCAAAACCAAGAAAATGTACATCTTCTTGACAACACTAGGAAAAGCAGCGAGCAACTGACCGAGGAGGAATGCAAGCAAGGATATGGCTGCTGAGGATAAGAGCAAAAATTAGGTCAGATTTCAGCCTTAAAAACAGGTTCCCTCAACTCACAAGACATGTGGCAGACTTCTCCAACCTCCGTGGATTCAGATCCAAGTCTCAGCATATTGAAAAGGATACCGTCCAACATCCTGCCATTGATATCAACTCCAAGTTGGATTGGTTCTGTTAGGGCAAATGTGGAACAACTTAGTTGAGATCTAGCAGGGGATCCTAAACATAAATATAAACATAAATATGACAGGAAAGCGCACCTAGCAGGGGATCCTAAAAGAAAAGGATAAAGCCCTGCTAAGGTGGGATGCATGTCTATATACCAAAAATTGGAGTTGAAATCATAAAATGATGAAAAATAATAAAATGATGAAAAAGGTGGAGAATGGTGAAAAGGTGATAGGAATGCTGTGTCACGTGACCATCGGACTCTGGTATCGGAGCTGCAAGTACACTCCGTCTTGGACTAGTGACGATGAGGAGGAATATACAGAGGTGACAGAGAAATATCAGAGGTAACATCGGACGAAGTGGAGCGCCCTCTAACAGCATCTGATAGTCACAGGAAATGACCAAGGAGAGAGAATCAATGAGATTGTGGACCTTTTTCCTAGCCATTATCTATATTTGGAAATATATTCCCACACCCGCTAGTTACTCCCTCCCTGGAGGCCTTAAAAATTTCGACGTGGTATCCTTAACTTTTTTTCGGACACCCCCTTGAACTGGAGAGATGAGTTGGAACTATCTATAGCATATGCAAGACGGGTTCAAGTATCAACCTTTTAAATCTTATCAAGTTTAAAGAGAATCTTTACTCAAGTCCAATGAGGATGCCAAGGGACCCTCAACTTAGTGTGCCTGGTAGGGCTGTGCACCATACCATAATGGTAGTCGGCCATAGGCATACGGCCGTACTTTTTGGTGTTTGAGCCTGTGATGGTCCGGGTACCATACTGTAATGGTTTGACCATATACCATAAAAATATGGTTTGGCAGGTAGTTGTTGATGATTCTGAGCACCAAAAAAAGGTCAAAATTTTAATTTGAGGTAGGATTTAGCTTATTTAGGCTAATCAGACCCCAATCATGACATTAATAAGCTAATCCCATAGTATTTAGATGAGCCATATAGCAGCCGTAAATTTACGGCCATTTTTTGACATCCCAAAGGTCTCATGGTACAGTACCTGTACCGTAACAGTTTGGCCGTATACCGTAGCCTATGGTGATGGTACACAGCCCTAGCGCCCGGTTGTGTTACTCCTTGAGTGTGACGGTGCTACCCCACCATCATCCATCTTACCTTATCCCTAAATTCGGGAGGTATGATTGAGGCAAAAGGTTAGGAGAATTTAACATTGAAATCGGGGACGACATTTTTTAGGAGGAAAGAATAGGAGAAACCTTGCTTTCCTCTTTCCCATTCACTACCATTTGTCTTCCCCAGGTGAGCCTATAAACTAGACCTTCAGTTGGAGTTTCCTCTAACAGAGTCACTCCCAGTCAGGCAGAATTTATATTTGGTTGGTATTTGTATTTAAATCAATCATCCATCTCATATTATGCACCATGGAAAGCAACCTGAGCCTGCTCCAGAGGTTGTCAACCAATCTGCCGGAATCTCCAACCCTTCTCTTGAGAGTTGAGAATCAAATCATCTTAGAAACTGAAGAGAAAAACTGAGTCCTTGAGAGAATTGAGGGAACCATGAGATCTTTCCATCAAGGACAAGCCACCCACTTCCAAATGACCTCAAATGTCATTGACAAACTGGATAAATGGACCGGCATATCAGACAAGGAGACAGAAAGAGCATTCAACTCATACCTCTCAGAAATCAATTCCCTCTCATCCTCCAAGGTTGAGAACATCATCTCCCCAGAGATCACCAAACCTATTAGCTCAACTATCCCATCCAAAGGCTCGATTAAACGGTCTCACAGAGAAATTGAAGACCTCATTGAGAGAATGTCAGGGGCCAACCCAGATGAAGATGAAGATGAACACCGCCTTACCAAAAGAAGAGCCCAGGAGGAAGATATGCCCTGGTATCACTTTTCCAGTAGCTTCTCTCAATGAGACAGCTGCCTTGAAACTTGCAAAACCCTCAAACAGTTTGGGGAGTGCTGGAATTAGCAAGAATAGTTCAAGATCATCAGGTTTTAGATTGCAATTATAGCATATGGATTTGATTGACCAATAGTGTAATTCTCATAGATAAGCAAAGGCAGTACATAGATAAGCATAGCCACTCTTGTACTTATATAAACTCAGGTCGTTGGAGATGGATTCTGTTAGGGGACGCTCTGCTTTGTCCAATGTTTCCTCCAATATTTCTCTGTCACCTCTGTATATTCCTCCTCATCATCGCTAGCCCAAGACATAGTGCACTCGTGGCTCCGATACCAGAGTCCGATGGTCATGTGATGTAGCATTCCTATCACCTTTTTCACCATTCTCCATCTTTTTCATCATTTTATTATTTTTCATCATTTTATTATTTTTCATCATTTTATTATTTTTCATCATTTTATTATTTCGACTCTGATTTTTGGTATATAGACATGCATCCCACCTTAGCAGGGCTTTATCCTTTTCTTTTAGGATCCCCTGCTAGGTGCACTTTCCTGTCGTATTTTATGTTTATATATATGTTTAGGATCCCCTGCTAGATCTCAACTAAGTCGCAGCCGCAGTTGCCCTAACAGATTCCCTATCAACTTGAACCAATATACATCAAATCCACCGCTCTACCTAATCCCTCGTATATTATACAAGGACCTTACTGGGGTCAAAACTCTCTTACGTATTGCCCACAACCTTCCTGAAGAGATTCCCACCACTCAGTGGGATTGTATCCTCAGAGGGGAGTCAATTGACCTCAATCAAATCTTATCCTCCATGCACTATGTTCAGCTTAATGAGGAGAGAAAGGGCCACCTGGGAAATGCTGAGGTTGTGTTTGCTATGTCGTCATTACCTCAGCATTTGCTGTCACAGAATCCAAGCAACAAATCAAAACTGGGGGAGAATGGTCAGCTGCTTTTTGAAGATTTAACAAAGGAATTATATTCCTATTTCCCTACCAAAGTGATTAACTCTATGAGTATGCCGACTATGTTGAAGGATTCTTTGCAGCAAAACAGTCAAATGCTTACTCCGGGGTCATTCTCTATGATCAATCAGTCTAAAACCAAGTTGGAGGAGGGAAAAAATTGCTACTTACCGACTACCATCGGTTCCAAAACCTCAGTGAAGTCATCTTGCATGCAGATGGAATGGAGTATGGAGGTACAGGACTGACCAAAAGGAGTAGGTCTACAAAAGAAGGGGGCCCAAAATGATATGCTGACAGAACACTAACAGGTGCAGTGCACTGAACAAAAACACACAACAAACTGCAGCACAACTGCAGAGGTTGGAAGTGTCTGACTAGAGTGCACTATAAGTGAATTCAGGGTTCGTATGGCCTAAAACACTGATATGAATGGGCTGAATCTATCCGACCACAATAAATAACACAACATTATTCGAGGGGCAGTGAAAGACACTGAAGCGTGATGAGACACATGCTACGGAGAATAGGCGATATGAAGTGATGAAAGGTGACGAGCGAGGCAGAATGAGCACAGTATTGAAACGAGAATAAAACAAAATCTTAAATGTGAACAGCGAAGATGGGTGGTTCTTTTTGTTGGTTCTTTACAAGAGATACATGAGTCGTTTTATACTAAAAGAAAGGATATAGGAGACACTGGATCAAAATGAACACATGCACTCTGAATGGCATGTGTAAGTGATAAAATAATGGAGTATAAATAAATAAAAAGGAGTAAAATCAATCAGAAAGTGCATGTGTGTGTTGGATCAGCAGGCGCACAAAGACAAATAGAATGATTTGGCTAGTGGTTTAGTAATGATGGAACAGTGATAGCTAGGCAATAGTAGAGAGGTGCAGTAATCTGAAAGCATGTACAGTGTGGGGTGAGTCCATTGACAAGAGAGGAGCGTGACCAGATACCATAAGTCTACCAGAGACTAGTGTGCGCATGCGCACTATCGCATATGGTAATAACATGACCGCTCATATGATTCTTCTCCTCGAACCTCAAAACTTGCATATAAAATGCTATAGCAGATGGATATGGCTGTGAAAACAGGCATTGAAATGGTAGGAATGTGGTGAATGCGTGCACAAAGTCAAATAATTTGGAAATGAAAGGGGATAGCTTAAGACTTGTATTTTGTATGCATGTGTATTTTGTGCGCATGTGAATAAGAGTGGAACTGCAAGCCAGTAGGCAAACAATGGTGAAGGCATGACAAAAAGGCGAAAGACATAGCATAGAGTTTGGCCATGATCATCACCAAAATCAGGAGGAGGCAAGAAAGATGTCTGTAAAAGGTGTAATGGTCAAAACAGATGTAAATTCTCTGAAGAAGACTGCTACTACAAACATACCTGTTTGGGATGTGGAAAAGGAGGACACAGGAAGGTCAACTGCACCACTAAAAGCCATTAGAAATGTGGGGTATGGGATGATGCCGAAATACTTACAGTACAACTTATGGGACCTCAACTCTTATTTCTCTCCAAATACCATAGATTGGACTAAAACGGCACTTCTGCTCTGGGATCCCCCAACCTCCAAGTTCAACAATCCTGAGGTGGCTACCACCATTCGTGAAAACCCAGACCTATTCAAAACTCATGAACCACCTAAACCAACTGTTTGTGGCATCAGTTTGTAAAGGCCTAAGAGAAGGCTTTTGGCCATGGGCCTTGACTCTGAGAGGGAGATATCCAGGCATTAATGATGAATTGAAACCCAGTCCTCATGAACTTCCTAAAGCCAAATTCTTGAGGTCCCAGCATGATGTGGAATTGGCCAAAGGGTGTTTCTCGCCATCTTTTGTAACAGAGCTCCTACCAGGATGTATAGCATGCCAATTTATGCAGTACCAATGCCCAACTCATCAGACTATTGCCTAGTAACAGACCAAAGTTGTGGGAAACATTCACTCAACAGCATGACCCAGCACGATTGAGTAACTGGGTACCCTCTCGAGAACATGGTACACTTTGGTGAAATTCTGATGGACCTAGAAAGGAGGGAGCTGGGAAAAGGGCAAGTAGCATGGAAATCTAACATTGTAGAAGCCTATAGGATTCTTCCAATGCACCTGCTGTGGAAATTTAAGCAGATAAACACCATCAATGGTAGATGCTATGTGGACCGCTGTAACTCCTTTGGGGAAGCAGGTCTGAGGACATCTTCATAGCGTTCAACAGTCTCGTTGCCTGAATGGGTAAACACAACAAGGAAATACAATACCTTCTCAATTACATTGATGACTTGTCAGAATGTGGTTTGGAAGAAGAAATGGTCCTCTACAAACCTTATAACAAGTCATATCCACAAGGCCAGGTGACCTTGATGAACCTGTGGGACAAGTTGGGTATACCCCACAAAGAAAAGAAACAGGTCTTTGGCTCACCACTGACGATAATCGGGATCAGTGTGAATGCAAATGAGCTGTCTTTCAAACTCTCTGAAGAAGCAAAGGAAAAGCTAGTGAAAGAATTGATGTTGATAGGACTGGAAATTGAATAC
>Ga0193742_1000433_pt1 | contig 28417 bp, 44 predicted proteins | sample L2c1metaG_FD_165511 | JGI IMG/M metagenome (GOLD analysis project Ga0193742, IMG submission 165511) | Soil microbial communities from a riparian zone of the East river system, Colorado, United States - L2c1 | ecosystem: Environmental > Terrestrial > Soil > Riparian zone | place: USA: East River... | reverse complement strand
GGATAATAAGGGGAGAGGTCTGATCGGAATCCCGACAAAAATTGGGAAATTTGAGCAAAATGTCAGGTCAGAATCCCGACAAAAATGGGTCCCAGAGTCCCTTATGTGAGATCATGTATCCCGACAAAATTCCTGCCTTTTGATCATGTCAGGTGCCAATCCCGACAAGAAGTGCATGCGACTTTGCCCATTTTGATCCAATTTCAGGGTTCAATTCCAGTCAATTATGGACAGTTCATTGAACATGAGTGGATTCAGGCAAGGAAGAAATTCACGGCAAACACCCTGCCTGCCTTCGTTGAAGTTTGTTCTTGCAGAGAAACAAACCAGACTAGTGCTTTTGGGAACTAGGGGGGGGCAAACCTTGCTATTGCAAGCACTGAAACAATCTCGAAAACGCGGTGGTAATGCGGAGGTGGCTGAGGACAAAGATTATTGAAGTATGAAGATATTGTATGCACTGACTCGTAAATTCGTATCTACCATTAAACCGCATGTTTCTGATGTGTTTTTGAACACCTGGGGCCATTTCTGCGTCCTCTAGAGGTCTGATCAGCCGATCACGACAAAATTTGGACCCGAAATGGGTCAGATCCGATGTCCCGACAAATTTTTGAAAAAAACGGCAGGTCAGGGAGAATCCCGACAAATTTCTCAAAACCTGTCCCGACAAAAACCCCCAATCTCAGATCAGACCTTTCTTGACATTATCCGGGGTCCTCTCATAGATCTGGGAGCGGGTCTAAGCGGTGTTTTGAATTTGAAGTTGAATTTCATCATTGATGACTTTGTTTGTTTATTACATACCTAGACGCCTTAAGTAAATGTCTAACTACTCACTCAAGTTCGACCATAATGTGGTTCTCACTTTTTCTGGCTGCCCTGCCCATCGTTATATTAGGAATTCATCTTGACGTCCCTGAACAACAACCTCTGATAGCTGAACACTCTCCTGGCACAATTTACCAAGTACTCAGCAGCAATATAAAGTCCTTACTTGATTTCCGCACCCTAACCTCATTCTTACATTTCAACAAGGTTTTCGCGACTTACCAAAGCAATCAATTTTGTCGACGGGGTAGCTTCATTGCTCAACGATTCGTCCGCACAGTAAATAATTCCACTAGTCCCGTCACTCATTCTACTTTTTCACATCTCTTCCTTGCTAGCTTGTCCTTCTTTGCGCCTCCTGACAGCGCTTTGCCCCACCATAAGGATGATTTGATGCTCCATGGATTGTCCCCCGACTTTGATACATATGAGACGTGTCTACCCGGACCAACAGATCTAGCAGAAGCTCTTCGTCTGCTTGATATTTTGGATTTCTCCAAGTCTCAGCCTGCCACAGATGAGTACGATGATGAGAAACGAAAGAAGATACTCAAATTCATTTTGCGCGCCATCTTGGAATATCACATCATCCCCACAGCTGCCTATGACATCATCAACCTTGGACATAATTCGACTTACCCAACAAGCCTTATTATCCCTGGTGTTTTGGACTCTCAACCACAGCGCTTGAGGGTCGAGCAAACCATCATCCCCCCACGTACATCTATCAACTTTTACACCAAAATTATCAGACCAAATGTCAAGGCATCAAATGGTAAATTTTGTCTCACTTTTGTTTGTGTTGGGGTGTTCACAATGCATTCGTCAGGTATCATTCACGTAGTCAACTATCCGCTCCTCCCCCCTCCATCTATTTTCCAGGGCCTTTACATGGTTCCACACTTTTTCTCCACCTTTGTAAACCTCTTGTTTCATTTTTTCGCACCCAGTCTGATTTACCTTCAACAGACGTCTGCTCTTCAGCGGTCAGGGTTGACCGAAGCACTCGATTTTCGCTACATCCATCACAAGGGATTCGAAGGTTCGCGTCTGATGACTGCATTCGCCCCTACCAACCGTGCTTTTGAGGCCTTGCCCAAGAATCTTCAACTTTTCTTGTTTTCTCCATTTGGAGAGAAGGCTCTCAAGAAGATTTTATCGTACCATGTAGTCCCCAATGTTGTCGTACATTCTGGTAGGACACAATTTCATGTTTCTGCCAAAAATCGAGTTCTCAATCGTTATTTTTTAGACTACCTTCGCACAGAGCATAAGGATAAAAGCTCACCTACTCATTCAGTATACAAGTTTCATGAACCGACACTGGAAGCTACTGCCTTTCCGCTACCAAAGGAGCCTATCTCTTCGGTTAATCTTACCCTGAACACGCTCTTTGTAAACCACACACTTCAAGCGGAGATCATGAGAGAAAAGATAACGTTACCCCTCCCATGGCCAGGCCACAAGAAACCGTACGCCGTTCGTACCGTGGTCTCTATCAACCATCAACTCGTACTCGTCCCCGATATTGTTGGGTTGAATGGGGCAGCGCATGTCATTGGCAAAATACTTGATCCAAGGGCATGCCACTACCTTGGGCCCGTTGATTCAACTGAAAATGAAGACGTATGGGACAAGTGGGAGGAATGGTTACCTCAGTGGGCTGACGAAATTTTATGATATCTGCCAGTAATTAGTTCTATGAATATGTTCTATTGAAGGTCTCCAGTATTTTGTATAAATTATATTACGACATGCAAGAACTTGATTTATTATCCAACTTTCCATTTACACTGTCCCCAAGTGCTTCCTACTTAGGAATTTGAATGGTCACTGGAAGGCAATAGGACACCTTTGCAGCACGCCCTCTATGACTACGAGTCTTCTGGTGGGCAATCCACTCAGGACCTTCCTCTATCATCACTGGACGGTCCGACTGTAGCGTACAAACGGAACAGGTCTTCTTTCTCCTTGCCGCCAATATAGAAATAGGACTAGGAGTAGAATGTATAAGAAAAGGATTAACTTTTTTAAGAGAGGGATAAACCAACCTGACGTCCTTGGAGGTAGTACTGAGCATTTGGGATGCAGTCTGTGATAAAAGCTTTGGGTCTGGGATATCTTGCTGTAGTAGGAATTCTGAAGACTTTTCAAAATCTATAGATAGCAAAAATATTTGTTGACTCACTCTCCAAGACGCCCGTGGCTGGTGCTTGCACATTTGTCATCCATTTCTCACCTAGGGCTAGAGGAAAAGCTCAGAAAAAAAGTAAAAAATAAGTAATAAATATCATCGATGTTGCAAACCTGTAGCATCTATCAAGTACAACGGTACCAAGGTTTCTTTAACATTGGCCGCATTCACTGCAGGTATGAGTTTATTGCGTATCCACGAAATCTGGCGCTTGGCATATTGCCGCGTCGATGTCTTCATACGTGCTAAAGCTTCTTCATAAGCGGTTTCAGTTGGGGATTCTAGATAAGCACAGAACTCCCTGTATCCTTATATAAAGTTGAATCAGACATCGTAGATGAAAGAGACAACATGGAAATGCATACCTATTGATTGGTAAATGCCAAGAGTAAAGTCCAGACTCGACCCCTTCTCAAAAGGTGAGTTGGGCGGCGAGTTGGGTGCAGAGTTTGCCAGCCTGCGCAAGGAACGCACTTCATCCAGGAGTCCTTGCTAAGTATGTATAGTCGTGATTGAACTCCGAGACTATGCGGCTAAAATATATATCATCGTACCGAAATCATACTGTCAACGCGAGTATCAAGGCGTTTATGTAAAACAGAAGGCTTTGCATATAACCAGAAACATAAAGTATGGAATCTGGAATAGAATGAGGGGAGCTTATTGTTGGTAAGATGTATGCATATGTACAGACCTTGGTTTACTGTCGGTTGTTGCACTGGATTGTTCGAGTATGATATCACTTAGACGTTGCCGGCATTCTTTGATAATTTCAAGGCTTCTCAACACCTTCCGCGTATCTTTCCAGTGCCACCTTTGCGAAACGAGTGGGTCAAGAATGGATAACAGGCAATGAAGTCGAAAGGCTTCATCAGGATTCACTTTAGCTGATGGGGGTCCTTCAGGGAGATTCTGGAGTAACAGAAGGAGATCTGGTGGCAAAGATGCAATTGACAACGAAAGTTGCTCTGACCATGACGGTTCCTCTAGGGGCGAGGGCGATCGGGAGCGGGATCCTGAGTCCTTACAGACTAAACGGTTTGGAAATATGAGGTGCTGTATCCAATAAGATGTACCGCCGACAACAATCGGTAATTCATGATTTTCGTGCATCTCATTTATCTAATTTAAAACTAGATGTCGTAGTCACTTTTAACAGATGGCATTAATTCAGTGACGAACCAGCTTTAACGTATCCTGTACCCAATCCCCAACAACATACTGCTCGCCTGGTTGTTTGAAATCCATCAATAGATGTTCAACGCCTTGTCTTTCTGATTCCGGAACTTTGTTAGTGATGGCATCGAGTCCTTTGTATACTTGCATAGCATCTGCGTTGATGATTTTGGCCCGCCGCCATCCTGATGTAGAAGGAGCACGATTTATGTGCGACGCGAGATCTATGGCTAGTTTAGATTTTCCAACTCCTGTGGTGCCACATATGGCGACGATAGATTTGAAGGGGACGACCATGGCCATGGCAAGCTCATTAATAATAACTACGGGAGCTGGCGAATTGTCGGCTTTGGCACCAGCAGGGACAGGCTAGTGATATAATATTCAGGCAGGTAAATCCGACCGCTGTATTGACATACTATAGTTGTAGACGGATCGATGATCAACACATCTGGCGCAGACGATTACATAATTGAATTCCCGTACGCACGACACAACTCGTTACAAAATTATCTGACATGTCTTCTCGACTTCGTGCAGCTCGGGTAACTCTTGCTAACTTGAAGCCAGCTCCAAAGTCCCAACAAAATGTCAGGATTTTTTTGCTTTGCTACCTCCTGTTGTCCTTCTAATGACATTCCACCACAGCAAAAACGAGTCGGAAGGGGTCAAGGCTCGGGATACGGAGGGACAGCAGGTCGCGGTGCCAATGGGCAAAAATCTCGCTCCGGACCAGGAATAAAGCCTGGCTTTGAAGGAGGACAGACGCCAATAACGAAGCTATTTCCTAAACGAGGATTCGTTAACCAGTACGCTGAGTCCTGAATCTGCCAATGGACCTTGCCCCTCACATCGTTGCTATTTAGAAATGAGAAAACCTGGGCGCCCGTTAACCTTGATCGTCTGCAACATTGGATAGATCAAGGTCGGATAACATCTTCGCCAGAACAACCAATTACTGCACGAGAGTTGCTTCTTAGTAAATGCATTCACAATGCACACGACGGAATTAAAATACTTGGTGACGTGAGTTCTCTGAAGTTGGAGGGTCGTTATGCCCAAGCTATGATTTACAAAATTCTAAAGGGTCGTGAATACTTTAAAACACCTATCTATGTGATCGTCTCTAGAGCAAGCAAGAGCGCAATTGAAGCGATAGAGCGCAACGGCGGAAAAGTTGTGTGCAAATTTTACAATGGTTTGGCGCTTCGGGATTGCCTTGAAGGACGTTCTGATAGGATATCAGCGGCTCCAACACGACGAGAGGACATTGGTAGGTCATATATTACTCAGACTTCCGATTTTCCAGCCTCACACACCTCACATTTCTAGTTTGGTATGGGAAGCATAGGAATCGTGGATTCATGTCTCCCACTACTCTTAAATCATTAGGAAATTTGCCATTCGTCGAGAAGCGGTGGGGGCTGCTAGCAAAACAACTGGGTATTTGGAAAAGGCAGGGTGTTTTAGATAATAAGAAGTAATATTTATATGATGCATTAAACCATGAATGTCCGGATGTTCTTGTTGTCATGAATGTCCATCAATATTCATCCGAGATTCTGAATTGCCACGGCTGCGGCTTTGGGAACGAGATGGTGATCTGGAAGGGCTTCGAGACACATATCTCGATCCTGCTTCTGACGGGGTTCGGCTTTTGCTACGAGAACTGGAAGTCTGAGAACGAGAAGGGCTACCCCTACCCCTACTCCTCCCGCCTCGACTGCTACTTCTACTCCCATCTTCGCTCCCACTGTCTTTGTCACTTTCACCTTCCATAGCAGCAAGTAATCGACTTTTGCGTGGACCTATGTCACCGTTCTCTTCTAAGACCTGTCTTTTTATCAGACGGGGCATAATGATGTCACAAACCCTCTCTTCGGTCAGCAATTCGTACACAAACTCATCCAGGAAAACCAGGGAATATCCAGCTACAAAAAAAAATCAAGGTAAGACTCAAACGTGTCAATAAGATGCTTACACATATTCCTTAATCTAAGTTTTCGATAGTCTTTGAGCAAAGGCTCCAGCAATTCATAGACGTCCACAGCTCGGAATGTCATGCGAATGTATAAAGCAGCGAGTGCACGTAGATATCTGGAAATTTATTATTACAATCCACACTAAATCGAGAAAAGAAGTACTTGAATTCTTCTGCCCGCAGATACTCAACCAAGATCTCTTTCTCTGGTTGGATTTGCAAAAGCTTGAGCAAGAGACACAGGAATTCTGTCGGTCGTTGATTGCTATAAACTCCACCAATGAAACGAACTTCAATCGCTTTGTCTATCAGAGATTCCGCTGAGAGCTGTATAAGTCATCGAAAGGATGTTATGAGAAGTATTGTACCTGTCAGAGCAAAACAGTGCTCTTTCCAAAAAGTTGACTCGTAGATGCGATTTCGTACGACTGTTTCAACTAAGAACTAAAAAAGTTAGGAAAGCCTCATACCCTCCTTGTGGGATCTCTACCTGAGGATTTTGACCATGAATTGCTTGTGCACCAGCTACGGTTGTGTTAGCCATGGAGGAAAGATAAACAATTTGTACCGGATCAAAAAGCCATACAACGTGTTCTATATAGAGTATAATCTTACATGGAGGCTCTACCGACCCCAGCGCTCTTGAAGCATGTTCTACTCTCAGAGATCCTTGTTGTTACCGCTGTTATGCGTAAAAATTCTCGCTGGGCTTCGTCGACCCTCGTAACAGCAGTAAGGGACACTCCTGCATTGGGAACAAATATGGGTCTTAGGATATCGTCGCCTGCATATCATACACGTCTCCCTGGACGAGGCACTAGGGAAGTTGAACTCATGGCTGGTTTCATCGAACTTAAGAGGGCTGTGAAACATATGGAAGGTAATGTTGCCTTACTCCTCGCTCACTTTTCTCGCTCACCAGTTTGTAGACATACGGCAAGCAGATCTTACTGACCTCCTCGCTCCCTTTTTTGCAATCCTTCGGTCACCTTTATCAACAGGGCCCATCACCTCATCAGCGCTTTCTGCACTACACAGCTTCTTCGCTTGTGGTCTATTTTCACCTGACTCACCATCTATCGATGCTGCTTTGAATGAACTAAGCAGCACTATCTCTCACTGCAAGTTTGAAGCGAGCGACTCGTCAGGAGATGAAGTTGTGCTCCTCAGGATCATGACCGTAATTCAAGATTGCTTATGTGGTTCCGTTGGGAGGGGATTAGGCGATATCGAAGTCTGCGAAATGCTAGAGACCGTGTTGACTACGTGCTGCCAAATGCGCCTTAGTGGTTAGTTGTCATGCTTCTAAAACGTCTTCATTCTATACAGTTTCCTTTTAGAGACCTTGCGTCGGTCAGCTGAAGCCACGATGCACACGCTCGTCAGAATAGTTTTCTCCAAACTCTGCAACCTTGATCCAGAGGAGGAGGAAGCTAAACTTTCTTCAGTAGCCGACGATGAGGCACCTGAAGGAGAACTTCGAATGACAGTAACGACAAGTAAGGAGCAAGTCGTCGATGGTGAGGTTTCAGACCCACCAGAGGGACAACCAGAGGTAGATGTGGAGAGCAGCGACGTACAGCCAACACCAGCTCCCCAGACGAAAAGACCTGAATGTAAGTGCCAAATTCTCTATCCATCTTTACGTAAGTCTCATGAAATATAAAATATAGATGGACTTCCTTCAATAATTGAGCTCTTGCGTGTCCTAGTCAACGTTCTTGATCCAAATGATCAACAGCATACCGATTCAACTCGGTTAACAGCGCTTGGAATATTGAGTACCGCCTTTGAGGAGTCGGGCCCTATCATAGCTCAATTCCCGTCCCTCAAAGCCATTGTTATCGACCCCGGCTGCAAGTTTCTCTTTCAACTTGCTCGCTCTGAGAACATCCTCGTTCTCCAAGGGGCGTTACGCACTATTTCTACCATACTCAACACGATGCGCAAATACTTGAAGTTGCAACAAGAGCTTTTCTTGACGTTTACTATCGATCGATTAGCGCCTCCAGCAAGCCAAGTTCCAAAAGGGAATGCTTCAGCAACTGGGCTAAAGGAGCGTGCATATTCCCCATCCCCAAGACCTGGAACGCCCACTACAAATACTCCCCTGCTGGGTTCTACTGATACTAAGAACGAGACCGAAAATGCCACCTCATCGCCATCCAGACCATTGGTGCCTCCTGCCCGAGGAGAAACTCGCGACCTCATCTTAGAAACCCTTAGTCACATATCTTGCCATCCAAGTTTCATGGTGGATTTGTTTACCAATTATGATTGCGACACCAATTGTGACAACCTGTTCGAACGGCTGGTTGAGTTTTTGACTAAGGTATGACTTCTTGTCGTGTGTACAATTTGTCTCTATAACCAATTTTGGTTCAGGCGGTTTACCCATCGCAAAGCGTAGGCAACCCAGAAGCGCAACGATTTGTTCAGGAAATTTGTCTAGAAATATTGCTTTCGTTCGTGAATGACATGGCTACACGCGCCAATAATGTTGGTATTATCTATTCTATTTTCCCTTAGCATAAGCTGACTTCCTTCACAGGACAACGCTGCATCGCTATGGCCTTCGGTAAGCAATGATGCTCATTCTGGGGCACTCTTTAACCTTTGCATCTAAGGATTACATCCGCACGGAATCATTACTACAGGCAAAGTCCAAGAAACAACTGATCCTAACAGGCGCAGCGCGCTTCAATACCAAACCAAAATCTGGAGTCGCATTTTTGGAAGAGAATAACCTGATATATGCAGATTTTTCACCAGAAATGACGAAAGCACGCAGCTTAGCCACGTTCCTTAAAGGCTGTACTCGAATTGATAAACGCCTTCTGGGTGATTTCATATCCAAACCAGACAACCTCGATATCTTGCAAGCTTTTATTGGACTTTTTGATTTCAAAGATGTGCGTGTTTTCAGTTACACATATCTGACCTATTTTTCATTTTCTTTTCAGAAACCTGTTGCTGAGGCAATGCGTGAACTTCTGGAAGCGTTCCGCTTGCCTGGCGAGTCCCAGCAAATATCTCGAATTGCAGAGACATTCGCGTCTACGTATTTCGGAGCGAAACCTGGTTAGCTGACCCTTTTGAGTGTATTAGAAATGCTAAACGGATCTATTATTTCTTCAGCGGAAATTAAGACTGAAGATGCTACCCATGTTCTTGCATATTCAATAATCATGCTTAACACTGATCAGCATAATCCTCAAATTCGAGTGAGTCGAGATTTACACCGATGTTATTTGTTTTTTCAAGTGTTTATTGCAATAGAAACGGATGACGATAGATGACTATAAGAGAAATCTTAGAGGTGTTAATGATGGATCGGACTTTTCTCCGGAATTCTTGGTAAGAAAGGATCAAAATTCTTTCCAATATGCCATTCATCTTTTCACAGCAAAATATATACGACTCCATCAAAAAACGGGAAATTATAATGCCTGAAGAGCATACCGGCCAACTCGGATTTGAATATGCCTGGAAGGAGCTCTTGGCTCGTTCACGGCAAACGGGTAAAAATTTGACCTGTTTCACTTTTTCTTATTGGTTTACAAATCGCTTTCAGGCCAATTTATGATTTGCAACACTGCAGCCTTTGATGTCGAAATGTTCAAGTTAGTATGGAGACCTGTGATATCTGCCATAGCATATGCCTTTATCAGCTTTGAGGATGATTATTATATTCAACGTGCCATTGCTGGCTTCAGACAATGTGCAACGCTCGCTGGGCATTTCAATCTTCCAGATGTTTTCGACTTTGTGGTCCTGTCGCTCTCCCAAGCCACCAGCTTGCTTTCAGATTCCTTACCTGCTCAGGTCCCTAACTATCCGGTAATTGATGTTGAAGGGCAGTCTGTCACTGTATCGAAACTATCTGTGGAGTTCGGAACAAACTTCAGGGGGCAACTTGCTGCGGTGGTATTGTTCAACATCGTTAACGGGAATGGTCATGCATTGCGAGAGGGATGGACTCAGGTAAAGCAGGACTTGTCGAATTTTTCGTAACTTTTGTCACACTTGCTAACATTTCTTAAACACAAAACACAGATCTTCGAAATGTTCCAAAATCTATTTCTACATTCACTATTACCCACAAGGATGTTGCAAATGGAGGACTTCTTGGGCGGTGTCACTATGATCCCTCTACGAGGAGGTCAGCCGTCAAAGTCTCATGTTAGGAGCGACGGCGGACTTCTATCCGCGTTATCTTCCTATCTGATGACACCATACAGCTCCGACATGTCTGTTCCTGACGCGACAGACGCCGATGTTGAGAACACACTCTCAACCATCGATTGCATCACTTCTTGTCGACTTGACGAACTCTACAGCCAGATAATGTAAGTCTACGCTCGGGGTTTGGTGTCCTGTATTTGATTGGCCTTCCAGACAACTAGAAGCAGAAGCATTGGTGGCTGCCATCCGCGCACTTGAAGCTCTAGCCCATGAACGAACAATTGCAAAACTGAAAATTCATTCAGAAGATATGGTTGCGCCTATGGACGGATATCCACGCCAATTGCCATACGACCCAGCGTCTGTATTTCTTCTAGAAATCATGGTCAGCATCACGAGCCAGGCACCGCAGTATATTGGGGACTTGTGGTAAGCTCGTTTCTTCAATCTCGCCAATAAACCACTTTGAGCAGTTCTCAGGCCTATCGTATTCGAGCATCTTTCCGCCCTCCTTTCATCATCTACGCAATACAGCATCCTTCTGATCGAACGTGCGGTCGTATGTCTTCTGCGTTTATGCCAGATTTTGGCCAATACCGTAAGATATCTTGTTTTGGGTATCTTTCTACACTGACTGAAAGCCAGTCATCTGCAAGAGATCAAGTGTATGTTGCCTTTGATCTGCTGGCAGGCCTGTCCCCAAGCGTCGCAAATTCTGTCGGAGAACAGGTCATGGCTGGGCTCATCCTCGTATTCCAGAAGCATAAAGACATCATAAGGTAGTCTTTCTTTCTAGGATGACAGACAGTTTATCTCAACCATACATGGTAGATCACAAACAGAGTGGAATCTTGTATTTGCTCTAATTCGCTCGACGATGCCACACCCTGAAGCCGCGCGAATGTCATTCGATCTCATTGAAGCCCTGGTTGCCGATGGCCCGGACCACTCTGTCTCTCTGGACAACTTTTCAGGGCTGCTTACTGTCTTGGATGATTTTGCAACAAGTGCGGGTGTGTTACAGGAGCAACAGCAGCAGCGAGGACGTCGCAATGAACTTTTATCCTCTTCAAAGTACCTACTTTCGCTAATACCTTCTTTAGTTTTTTAAAACCTTTTTTTATATAGCTCTCCTGGTGTCAAGCGAGGAAAAACAGCCGTGGATCTCCTACCCGTGCTTCACAGACGACTTTCGAGTTGGTTTCAAACCTCGGAAATCCAAGACAGCCAAGGTAACTTTACCACTATGCTGCTGACAAACTATTTAATGTTCACTTAGCATGGAAAAATATGGTATTACCTCTATTGGTGATGCTTGGTCGACACTCTGTCAACGCAGCACGAGAAATTCGCCACAATGCCATTAGCCATCTGCAGCGCATCCTCTTGGGGTCTTCTTTGACAAGTGAAACAGATCAAACCCGCGTCGAAGAAGTGTTCAACCGTGTGGTGTTCCCATTGATCGACGAATTGCTCAAGCCACAGGTTGCATTGCGCGATCCACAGGGCATGGGCGAAACTCGCTTGAGAGGATCTGCTCTCTTATGCAAGGTTTTCATGCATCTGGAGTTGCGCGAAAGTAGAGCGAAGACGGACTTTAGATTACTCTGGATCCAAGTGCTAGACCTCCTTGATAGATTAATGCATGTAGACAGAAGTGATCAACTAGTACGTCTGGTCTCGCCTTGTCCTCACAATGGTCACTAACATGTTTTTTAGTACGAAGCAGTTCCAGAATCGTTAAAGAACGTTCTTTTGGTAATGAATGCCGTTGGGATTCTGGTACCCCCCGAATCGCACCAAAACAATCTTCAAAAAACTTTATGGTTGAACACGCACGAGCGAATGGAGCGCTTTTTACCTGGGTTTCTGACTGATATCATCCCAATACATCCGTCCGATACTACCCCAGCCTAGGTCTACATATCGTTCAAGAAGTATACATTGTGGGGTATCTATAGAACGAATAGAATAAATGCAAGGAATACCAATTTTCATTTTGTGAATTGCATTTTGGAGAGCCTATTGTGCTTCAATCACTAGAATATCAAAAAGTTCAGACACTAGAACGTACCTGATGCGCCTGTAAACTGCCAAAAGAATCACAGCGGGGGATAAAGTATAGGCCAAGAATCGAACAAGCCATATACTATACTTTGCGCCCCAATGTGACCAGGCCCCTCCGAGATGGACGGTATAAAGCAGGCACGGGAACAACAGGTAACCTGAGAGCCTTCAAATATAGTTGAGGTATGTGAGCATAATTGTGTTTCTCAAGTGTTTACCTATGGTATTTCCACAATGACTTGGCTTTCATACCACCACCGAAAAGGGCACCATTAAGCCATACACTGCCTGCACCCAAGAAGATTTGTAGTAGAATCCATGCCATACAAAGAATTCCAATTGTCTGAGAAATTTTTAAGGTGTTGGTTCCATGATACGAATGTGAAACATACTCCATGCCATGTCGTAAAGTGATCCGCACTTTTCAGCCATTTGTTACACAACACAGCCAATGTTCCCAAAAGGATGGATGGAAAGCCGAGGATGAGAATCGCTATCTGATGACGTACAAGACCCGCATTTTTGGTCTTTGGTTGAGCGGTAGGCTGAAGCGTAAGAATGCCTTTAGAATGCTGGTTAATTTGAGACCATAGTACATAGACGGGGACGAACCAAAAGTAAATAGAAACATTGCCAGGGTTTGAAGAGGCGGATGGAAAGCAAACCATCCGACGGAGATGGGATTGTTTGTTAGAACAATAATCCAAGTAATTACCAGAAGTGCCTAATGTACGAATTCGATGGTTAGTATGCACCTATGACCCTTGCGATAGATATGCACCGAGGTAGCGATCTTCGACAAAACGTAAATATCTGCTGAGTCCACATACGATAGATGAACGTACGTACCAAGGTCGCTTGTTGCGAGATGGAATCACCTGAGCGGCTCTCATTTATTTCAAATCCCATTTTTGAAGGCGGTTTGAATACAAGTTGCCAGGTGTGAGCATAGCGAAGCGGTGTGAGATCGAGAGTCGGCAATATTCAAGAACAAGGAAACCGGAGGACATATTATGTAAGATCTATTATGTTGACCTCCACTACTTTGTCTCTATTACACTTCAATGATGTATACCGTGTTACCCCACAAAAGATATCCTCTCAACCACTGGAAACTATAGATGTAACCCAATTTACAGCTCTTTTACATGATCTTCGAGATCAGTGGACTCTGCGAGATGACGGGAATAGAGATGGACTAGTTCTCTTTTCTGGAGATGTATTTTCCCCCTCCATCGAGAGCACCGTCACCCGAGGGAGCCATATGGTAAATTTCTCTGTACATTATTCCAACTATTTTCCGATCATGGTTTATATGAATAGGTGCCAGTAATGAACTTGATTGGCGTGGATGTATCAGTCACTGGTTGGTCTTGCATCGCAAGTATCTGAGCGAGATGACCGTCAACTGTTTATTATAGGCAACCACGACTTTGATTTCGGTGTGTACAACTTGATCAACGAATTTACACGCGCCGCGCGGAGTAACTCAAAATGCGAATAAACCACATCTCTAGGATACCCTCATCTCTCGCGTCTATTGCAGGATACCACCTTTGTGAGCCATACACTGAAAACATATACGACACGGTGCCGCCAATGACGCGTTTGATAGCCTTGGGTTTTGAGCAATATTATCGATTCCACCACTTCCCGCATTCCGGAGCATCTCAAAGAGTTCAAAGTTCTAGAGAGGAATGGCGTTCGCATTGGCATCATTGGCCTGGTGGAACAGTATGTATTTCTTCCTATCTTTTGCTCACGACAACTAATTTGCACAATGTCTTTTTAGAGCATGGATCACGACTATTGCCTCATGGCCTCCAGAATTTGTTTACAAGCCCATGAAAGAAATTGGTTTAGAACTTTCCACGCGGCTTCGTGACCCGGATGGTGACTATAGATGTGATTTCATTATTGCTTTGACCCATTGTCGGTAAGTTCTGTATCTTATGTGTAAAATCCAAGTTTTAATATTGTTCTTTATCACTAAGCTTGCCAAATGTATATTTCAAAATATTTCTTATGCATTTATATTCTCAACCATTCGTCCATCAAGGATATTCTTCTGGCAAAAGAGCTACTCGCTCTCTCTCCGTCTGGCCAGAAAGAACATCCGATCGCCTCACAACATGGTGTCGACCTTATTTTAGGCGGCCATGATCACCTGTATTTTGTTGGTCGTGGAGTCAATTCATGGGATAATTTCAACATTTCAGAAAAAGTCCTTGGTGCCGAATTTGATAATAGCGATGTCTTGGTCATCAAGAGCGGCTCTGATTTCCGTGATCTGAGCGCGATAAACATTGTACTGGAATCAACTCCGAAAGGTAGTGTCAGGAATAAAATAGTCAAATCGATCTCAGGTTGTTGCCAAATTTTTACTTCATCCACGGAACGTACTGAAGGAACGACTCAAAAGGCAAAAGACATATCGTCCTACCAGGATTTAAATCCTCTCAGCCCATGTCATCTTTGCTGAAGACTTTACTGTCATCGGTATCATCGACGCTCAAAGCGCCAATCTGCACGACGACTACGATGATAGATGTTCGGTCTTATTTCATCCGTGTCACCGAGGTACCTGTCTTCACACCCAATTGGAATACCTTATCACTGAATATTTTATAGTCTCCTGTTGCAAACTTTGTTGCAGACATCATTAGACATGCCTATGACGATGCCTTATGCGTGAAAGGGGGTGGAGGATCTGATGGTGCCTTCCTCTGTGCTGGTACCTTTCGTGGGGACTCGACATATGGACCAGGCATATATTTCTGACGTGTATCATTGTGTTTACCAGCTAATCAGTTGCTATCTAGGACTTGTTACCATGGGCGACATTCTTGAAATCCTGCCATTTGAAGACCCTGTCGTAGTTCTGGAAATCGATGGGAAAACATTATGGGATGCACTTGAAAGTTCCCTTAAATTATGGCCTGCACAAGAAGGGTATGACGGCTGGGGCCTTGCGCAGCTCTATCAAACCCCGTAACTGATATAATTCAGGCGTTTTCCCGCTATTTCTGGATTCCGTTTGACATGGGACTCTCGCAAAGAGCCTGGCAGCCGCGTTCTTGGTGTCTGGCTATTGCAACCCAATTTTGTCAACAACAGGAAACAAGCTTCATTGCAGGTCGATGAGGAACCGATTGAAAGAGTAACTGGCGGTAGGAAGTACAAAATTGTCACCAGGGAATACATGGCCCAGGGTCATGACGGCTTTTTTATGCTTACCAGGGGACAAATGCTCATTGATCATGATTGCGGTGCTATCATGAGCAGCATCGTTAGAAAATATCTGCTGGGTAGGGTCAATGGGTCAATATATCCTCCTTATGTGAAATGGTTTCTGAACGCAGCCCCAGGTTCTCAGTTTGTCAACAAACTCATTCGGCTGAAAGATCAACACGGTACAGCCATAGTTCATCAAGAGAGGACGAGAGTCGCTGTGGACCTACAAAAACAGCAACTTGGGGAGGTATTGAATCCGGCAACAACTGCAACTGCTCACCAATGGAAACGTACACTATCGCTGGTTCGGCAAGCCAGACCTGCGCTGCACTACCGACATAATATTGCAATCTCTACAAGCGAGAACATGACTGGTGTCGATGCATTTGATGGTCATAATATCCGTAAGGGTCGTTCATGCAACAAAGCTTCTCCAGAAGTAAACCCTGATTTACTTGTGGTCTCTCCTGCAATTGATGGACGCTTGAAAGATGAAGGCAAGGAAAGTGGTGGCGAATGAATGAATTTATCACTATATAAAATGGATTACAGTCGGATTATATACCCCGATAGTGTACTTTTGATTATTACAAGCTTGATGTAGATTGAAACGTTTAACTAGTTGTATGCAAGTGGTAGTGTTGAGATCGAAGTGCAATGTTATGTCGACGTTGAACGCACGCGTGCTGGGGCACTTGGAGTCCGCAATTTGAAGGCTTAACCTTCCGGTTCTGGAATCCAGCTCGAAACCTCCCACCTAGGAAGGCAGTCATGAAGTTGGTTCAGGGAGGGGAATAACCTCCACCTGCGGAGGTGAGTCACCCGTTATTGTCCTGCCATAATGGGTCAGTAGGCCAATGCCGCTTCCTAGGCCAGCTCCGCCCAGTATCACTTGAAAAAAATGAGAAAGATTATTGGTACAGTTGATTTCGATACCTACAATTGACAATACTGGCGCGTTTCCATAAGATAGCAGGAATAAAGACGGCCCCAAGGATACCTCCAATCATTGAATGATCGTTTCTTCTCAAGACATTGGTCTGCCAAATCGTGAATGCCAGCCATCATGATTATTTCGAAACACGGCGGGAAGGATGCTCACATCATATACCATTTTCAGCTGCTTCATTCTAACCGACTCCTCGCTCAAATTTGCATATCGAAGATACCCCACTCCGCCAGACGCAATAGTCCCTACAAGTATTGACCAAATTTAGAGAAGAGCTTAAAATCAACGTATTATATATCCAGATTTACCGCCCAATCCACCTACCCATGTCGCACGCAGGATCCGATTAATGGAGAAAGCAACTCGACCACGTCTCGCAAGAACATACGCAATGTATACTGGTGGAACAAGGAGGGAGGACCATTGATAGCCTGTGGTCATAGCATGTCGAACCAGATACTCTCTGTCCGGGTGCAAATAGGAGACCCGAGTCATTGTATGAGTGAGAGAAGTCTAAGAGTGCACGGCCCGGTGATGAGAGTAAATGTAGTCATGTTATAAAACAGCGTGTATCACAAAGCAGCGTTACAGGTATGATAAAACAAATGGGTAAACCTGAGAAAATGTATTAGGAAATGCGAATTAATTAGTGGGTTAAGTAAAGGATTTCAATCAACGTTAGGCCAAATTCCCTCTTCCTTCCATTTATCAACTACCTCTTTGATATTTTCGTGGTTGAGTTCGGGCTTCAATAACTTGTAACCGGCAATTTGTTTGATTTTCGAATTGTCGAGACTGACGACATGTTTTTCAAGAGTGAATTTGTCCATATAAGCCGTCAATGGAGTATAATGAATGGGAGGCTTGGATTTCTCGAGCATCTCCGTCCATGCGCCCACATGCTGCTCGTTGATGTCTTCTATGACATCCATAATCTAGAAAGAGTCGGTTTTCCCATTAGTAATACAACTACATGAAAAACGCGGACCTTGAACATCGTGGTCTCTACCAAAGAGAAGAACTCCATAGTAGTCCCAAAATAGGAAGAGATGATCTGGCCAGTGCTGAGCAGAGTACTCTGAGAGTCGTCCACCTGTACAATAATGTCAAAAAATAAGATGTATCAAGAGACATATAATACCAAATTAAATAGAGGTGCAACAGGCTTCACATCAGGAGGTAGCATTCCATCGACTTCCTTGACTTTGCTCTTATCGTTATGGAAGGTAAATGCTTGTCCTGCGATCTGATTTGCAGACTTGCGTCCTTCAGAAGCCATCCAATTGGCAGATGCCCAAGCAGCACCCGCAACATCTAACACATGAACAGTGTTTGTAGCATTTTTACCTGGAGCCCACCTATAATAATAACATTGAAGGCCAGTTGTCGACATGTCAAATAAGGGCTTACAAGTATTTCATTGGTTTTTGCACATAGCCATATACAGAAGCAACAGTTATTGCTGAGGCCACTACAGATAAAGGATTGAATAATCGGCAACTACAAGATGATGATCACTTACCATTCCCAAAATTGGTATAAGGGCCATATATGAAACCAATTCTCAAGATAACGAGATTGAGTCTGGAGAAATGTCAATTCTAAAGAAACGTCTAGAAAGAGAACAAGGCGTTACTCTTCAATGGAGGCCAATGCTCGCAAAGTCTCATGCCACCACATGCCCAGAGTTCCACTCGGTTTAATATCTTCTTTTTCGTCATAAACACCTTTACTAGGCGTTTCGTAGAAGGGGTGCTGGATCCTAACATAGGCCTTAACCTTCCGTTTGGCAGCCTCCAATCCTAGCGATCGCGCGACATTAAAGGTAGTGTTGATTTGTATCTGGAAAGTGCCATGAGAAGAATATCTCGGCAATTGAAGATGGCCACTACCATTTCCGTGCGATCATGTCGAACTTCTCCAGTAAAGTCAAAGATGTAGTCAAAATTGGAATGACCCGCCGGCGGCTCGAAGGTCGCTGAGATGTTAGCTGATGGGAAGGATAAATAAGAACATGTTGCAAAAAAGTTCAACTCCATCAACGCACATGGAACCGTGAGATTGACTTGACGATATTCGACCTCGGGCTTATCGAGGACTTTGGGAAATTCAAGACCGATGTAACTATAGTATGTTTGGGACGGCTCATCATTAAAAAAAAAATTCAAGTAATGGGAAAGAAAACGAAAGGACATACGTGGTTGGCGGAATAACGGAGTATTTATCCACGATACGCAGATACTGAGGAATGAAATGAACCAATGGATCATTGGGAAACGATAACAACATACCGAAACTAGGGGTTCCCCTTCTAAAGGCACAAGAAAGGTGGCCAATGCTCTTGAACATGTGTTCAATCCACCTATGCCAGGGCAATATAAACTTGATATTCCGAGTACGAAGAGATTTACCTACCAAAGATCAGCGCAGATGGTTTTCGGGAAGCATCTGCCATGTTTGCTCTGTAGATTGTTCAAGCTTCAGGTCCAGGACCAGTGCTCACAAATGAAGTATAAACCAAGTCACGACTGGCGTTGCAAGTTCAACTCGGCAAACTGGTTTACGTAATCATGAGATATTAATATTTCCTTTATTCCTCTTTCAAGAAACGATAAACAGATGAAAAATCTCTGCTAGCGAGCTCTGGACATTTTTCAATAGTCTTAGCATAAATATCTTTGGCAGCTTCCCCAAGTGGTAGAGGGCTCTTTAGTTGCTGAGCGACATTGCTTGCTAAACCCATGTCCTGGTATGGTGACATTTAGACTCTAAGCGAAGCCACTACCAGGAAAATATGATTCACCTTTAGCATAAGACTCGTGGCAAAGCCACCTACGTAATCCCTTTCACAAGGAGGTGATTTGTCTACAAGGGCAGAGGGCACCGGGTTGTTAACAGAAGAGGCCCAACAAGCGCCGGTGCTGTTATTGATCACCGAGGCCAAAACGGAAGAATCCAGTCCTAGCTCTTGACCCAACAACATAGCTTCTGCTACTACAATTTGCTGAACACCCAGAACCAACTGAAGATATTCTTTAATTTCTTCACCACTAATTTAAGGATGGATCGTTCACTCACATTGTTACATATCTTAGCTGCAAGGCCAGATCCAGATGGGCCACAGTGAATGATGCGCTCACCCATGAAGGACAGAATAGGTTTTGAGACCTGGAAACCCTCTTCCGTACCGCCAACCAGGAACGACAACGTGCCAACCTTGGCGCCAGCTACACCTGAACAAAAAGATATTGCAGGTGCTTGGTAGGTATTTAACAACATCTTCACGAATTGCGTACCACCAGATACAGGAGCATCTACTATTTGAGCTCCTGCGTTAACCACGCTTGAGGCAATTTCGCGCGCTATATTGACGTCCAAGGTAGTTGAATCAATAAAGAGCGTCTCCGATGTCAAATTTGCATCTAGCTTATGAAGCACTGGTATTATTTGGGAGTAGACGTTTTTCATTTGTGGGGATGAAGGAAGCATGGTAATAACACAGCTCGAATTGAGTGTTGCCCTAACAGAAATTGGATTCAGTGCTACCGACCATAACGGTTGATGGGATGATGAGCCCACTCCTCAGGAGTATCTACGATGCTAAGTTGTGCATTTGGGTATTGTTTCATGAACTCTGCGCGAAAAGCACGCGAAGCATCTGGGACGATGTCACAGACGACAAAACGCGAGTCTTTCTCCTTAACGTATTGCTTGGAGAATAGGTTGTAGGCCATTTGGTACCCCATTCGTCCAAGACCGATGAAGCTTGTGGTGCGAGAACGAGAAAGTCCTCGATTAGTGGCCTGCAGACATCGAAAAGTGGACCGCATGTTGTAGTATATACTCTCACAGAATAACGGGACCTCGCTCAGTGCCTGGGCCCGAACGCTGTCAGTCTGGAACATACGCATGTGACCAGCCAGTCTAATGTTGTGTAAATTAGGTCCGGAGCAGTGGCTAAAACCCAGGCTCGTGACCAACCGGTTCTTACTAATCGAACAAAATCGGACTCCGAAGGTTCTGTAAGAACCGGCTGGGAGCCACGGGGCACTTTTAACCAAGTCACATATGTCACAAAAGACTTAGTCGAATTTCATGTAATTCTACATCATTTCATCATCGCTCTCATCTGAATCGTCCTCGTTCTCGTCATCCGACTTGTCTGGCATTCCATAATTCCACTCGGTGTCCATGTCAAGTGCCACATCATCTGCACCTGTTGTAGAAAAACCAGGTTCATCCTCATCACCCTCGAGAACCCGAAACAAACTGATCGTCTTATCAGCATCATCCTCTGCATCAAACATGCCTTCACTACCCATGCCAAACCCTGAAAAACCTTCCTGTCATGGTGGAATGGCTGTTGTGGAGCACTGAGGGACTGACTTCTCCTTGGTTCTGTGACAACAGGCTTCATTCTTCGTCGTGCCTGGAGGTTTTGGAAGGCTTCGTTATACTCAGAAAGTGGGTTCTTGTTTCCCTCTGTAAGATTTTGAAGGCCGACTTTGATGACATCTTTTACAGGCTCATCGTCGTCATCGAGGATCCGACCTTTCTGAGTCCGGTATACGTTGTTCTCGTCAAGGCTTTCCATCAATGTGTGGATGTCGTCGGTCAGGTCTGCAGGTGCGTGTCGCATTCCTTGGTCGGCGCCGAGGATGTCATTGAAACTTTTTGACAGCTGTCGAAGAACATCAACGCAGGGTGCAATCGACTCAATCCATTCCCAGGTCGCATTGGATCCGTGCGCTTTATAAAAAACCTATGTGAGGGTGAGTCGAGATTTTCTGATGAATTTATATGCTTACTTTAATCCAATAGTTCAGATGTTCCTGCATTAAGTCAATTTCTACCCAACTGTTTGGATGCCCAGTCGGGTTCAGTAGCCAATTATTAAGCACGATTACCCTGTAGAGTAGAGTAGGCAGTGAGAAGAGGCAATAAAAATAACAAGTTGAATAAATATGGTTACCGGATAGCTGGGCTCCAGACAGTCGATAGATTATGGATAAGGTGGAGCATCTCATATGCGTACTTGGTTCTCCCATTTCCTCGGAAACTAAGGGCCCATATTTTGAGAACCAAGACTACTCTGCCCGAATCTCCACCTTTGACTGTGTCAGTGAATTCCCGGGATATGAGGCTGTCTCGAAGAAATAGAACTGCATTTTCAAACACCATGTCACCCTCGGTGACTTTATTGCCTGTGGATGTCTCACGTTTTCTCCGTAATTCCCTAACCACAGACGTACTAGCATACTGATTATAAATAAGTTCTGCATGGGAGACGAGAGTGGCCCAGTCCTCATGCTTTTGCGCATATTGATCAAGTGAGGACACATCAGCAACGAGAAGAAGTAGGTGGAGTATCCGAGCATAAAGGGAGACAAATATGATATCACGGCACACTCGAAAGGAAGGGAGGGAAGTGAGGGTGATAGGCAGCCGATCCAGCCTTGTATTGTGGAACCAAAGCGATCCGGGATTCCTTGAACCTGTGTTCGGTTTGCCCCAATGCGTGAAAAGTGTTCCGGTGACATCAGCCATCTTTGTGTGGAAACGCCCTGCCATCCAGGCTGTTCCAAAGAAAGCTTGATGCCCATCCTCATGCCCAGCACGGATGAGTTCAATAGAACGAAACCGGGCCAGTGAGAGTTGATCACCTGCATAGAAGCGCAGAGTCTCACCAAAATCTTCAGATTTGTCTAAACGCAACTCATCTGTGATTGCCTCGTCAACCTCAACATTGCCCGTGATTGATGATTCATCGATGTTCCAGGCTGGCAGAGGATGTAGGTCAGTTTTGTGAAGTGGAATCTTTTGCTTTGTCCACGGCTGGGCGCGTTCCAGGTCCTTCTCGAATTTTTTGAAGGATTCCCCACCATGTGTCAAAATTATACGAAGAATTGTGAAGATGAGATTCCTTTTGAACTCTTTTTGTTCTGAACTGGAATGAAGGATATCTACTATTTTGAGAGATGGCGCTTCAAGGAAGCATTGTTGATAATCCTTCGTTTTCAGATCCTCAGGCCTTGCATTGAACAAAGGCACAACCGTTGCGCAGGTTCCGTTCTCTTGAGAGTCTGGGCAAGTAATTATATAGGTGCTTTAATGAATGTGAGAACACACACCATGCCGGCCAATAATCTGTTCTGCATTTCGGAACATCATGTTGATATTGTCGTAAACAGTCGAGTATAATCCGGTTGCCGCGATGTCTCGCGTCTGGCTGCGAAGAGAGTCTGACAGGTGGTGAAGAGTACCAGTATAGATTGAGAGTGGTTGCACATTCTCTTCGTCTACTGGAATTTTTTCAGGTATGCGAGCGCTCTTCATGGCTTTGGGCTTTTTACTGCGGCGCTTATTCTTGGTGATAATATTGGTGTAGCTTTCACTAAGACCCAATGTCGACAAAACTGTGATTGTTTGCCGTTGAGCACCAGACGCATATAAATATAAGCCGACCATGCGCTTGGAAAGATTATTACTATGGCTGTACTCCCCAAGGCAGGTGAGTGCAGCTGATGTCGCAACCTAATTGTTTTTAACACCATGATCATTAATAATCTTGAACCTCAAGCAAAATGCAGTGTGCACCATCATTGTCCTCTCTTTCCGCCGGTCTGAGTGTTCTGTTTCTGCACGCCTAGATGTTGTGAAGGCTTCCAAGATCCTCATTGCAATGGGTGTTGAGTCCTTCAGCTTCTCATTGAGCACAGAAAAGCTGAAGGATTTGATAAAGTCATGATCCAGAACAATGTCTTGGGTTTGAAGCAACTTGGATTTTGTTACAGAGTGAGCCTCCCGAGCAACATGACTGGCGACATGGTCCACAGCCCAGTCCTGCACAGTCTCCCGTGCTTGTTTGGAATTCTCTCCACATACCCAAAAATCCAGAATTTGGTGTACGTCCTCTTTCTGTGCAAAGAATTGGCGCCACCGGACAGAGCCTTGACCATTGGCAGGGTTAAAGACAAACTCCAAGAGCTTGCCAAATCGAAGTTTCTTAGTTTCCAGGAGCTGTAAAACCTCAATGAGATCTCTTTCCTTCTGGGCTAAAGCTGCGGCTAGAATGTTCTCTCGGTGCTGCTCCTGTTCCCGCAACCGTTTACCCTTCTTTTTGAGTTGAATCTCCTGCTTGCTACCAACCAACGGACTGCTCCATACAATTAGATCATCACTCGATGGGAAAATGGGCTGCAGCAGGGGCTCATCTGCATCAGAGCTGTAGTCTTGATTCTTGGAGTGTCCATCTGAGTAATCTTCTGGTTGGGGTTGACCATTATCGAAGCTGGCTGACCACAGGGATTTATTTGGTGTTGGAAAGCCTTCTGTGTCACTGGAGAGCTCAGGAAGTGGGGACGACGACATAGTAGGCTGTGGATAGTGATAAAAAAGTATACATAAGATGGCCCCCTATCTAAAATGTCTCGATTGGGGTAGCTCTTTCTCGATCACCCCACCACCAACCCATTTCTTCAATGGTCCTTCCACGTCACTCAGTCAGCAAAGCACAGAAACCAAGGGCAAAGCCATCCAAGGAACGTCGCACTGCAAAAGCATGGCCTGGCGTGAAAGAAGAGGAGCTTCAGGGATTTGATCAGACGATGCGTGAAAAATTCCAATGGCCTCACGCACCTCGAAAATTTCAGCTTGACGCTATCACATCCCAGCTACTACGAAAGGATGTTGTAGTTCATGCAGGAACAGGCTCCGGCAAGACAGCAATTGCGGCAGGGCCTCACGCACATGACAAGGCAAAGGGAATGGTGACATTTATGGTCTCGCCATTGATTGCACTGCAAGAAGAGCAGGTCAGTGAAAAATCATGCTCGTACTCTTAAAGATCCACTTACTTTATTACCCAAGGTGACAACATTTGAGGAGGAGTTTGGGTTGACCGCAGCAGCCATTAATGGGACCCATGGTGGATGTTCTTCAGAAGTAATGGCGGTGAGGAACTTGTAGGTCTGGTTGAACCAAGAACTCACAAATAAAGACAGGATGTGTGTAAAGGAAGATGGCAGATGGTCATGATCTCGCCAGAACTTATACTATCAAAAAAATTTGTCAAGAATGTTCTCCAAAGCCCTGAGATGATTCCTCGCATACTCTCCATTGTGGTAGATGAGGCACATGTCGTTTCGCATTGGGGATCTGGCTTTCAAAAGAAATATGGCTCACTCGGCATTCTTCGCACGCTGGTACCTAAAGGCACCCCCTTTGTTGCAATGTCAGCAACACTATCAGACCGTGTTTGCAGGGACGTACTCTCCAAGTTGCAATTCAAGGATGGAACCTACCTCGACCTGACGATTGGAAATGACCGTCCCAATGTTTCCATCGTGGTCCGGGCCATTTAAAATACCGTGAACACGTACAGCGACCTCGATTTCTTGGTTCCGACTGGTGTTACAGATCCAAAAGAGGTCAAGCAAGCCTTTGTCTATGCAGATCAAATTAGCACAGCTGAGGGGATGGAAGGGCGACTCTACGGTATCTCACCTGAGAGCTTCCGCATGGCTGGGATCATCCGACCATACAGCTCCGGCTACAGTGTGGAATACCAAACGATGGCCATGGCCTTATTCAAGGCAGGTATTGTTCGCATCCTAATTTGTACTGATGCAGCTGGAATGGTACATTTTCACATTAGCACACTTATTCTGCGACTGAAGAGAATGATAGGGATGTAACATACCAAATGTTGACATTGTTGTGCAATGGAAATTGCCAGCTTCTGTCTCAACATTTGTTCAACGGGCCGGAAGGGCTGGGAGGGGTCCAGGATGCAGGGGCCTTGCTGTACTTCTTGTCGAAAAGTCCACGTACGAGGCTGACCTGTCGCAACTGGAATTGTTTGAGGGCACAAAAACAAAAACAAAAAGTAAAGGTGTTTGACAGTCATCAACATACCCCAAGGCAACCAAACAATACGCTATCAGTCGTGGTCTGCTTCGAGGTGCCTATGGAGGTGGAGATTGTGATCGGATTATCGCAAACGACGAGGTTCCCCTTGACCGTGATTCCATGGATGAAGGCTTATACACCCTTGTTCAAACGGGCAAATGCCGGCAGAAAATACTGACGGTTGTCTATAGGAATGCCGATGCATGTAAGTTTCCACTGAGAGTTCATTATATGAAATAACACTCACAGCATGTAAGCTCCAACTGTTCCGTGCTGTGACCTTTGTGATCCAAGCCTCCTCGACTGTGTGCGGCCTGGACCTCCAGATTCATCAAGCCAAAGCCAAAACCTGAAAATGGGTAAGGTCAATGAAGATGTGGCAGAGAAGATCAGAAATTGGCACTCACATGTGTGGAAAAAGGACTACGGCGAGTCTCTATTTGGACCAGAGGGCATCTTGAGTGACGAGATCGTTGACACTTTGGCATCCGTGGGGCCTATCATACGTTTGGCAGAACTTGAGCGGGTGGTCGGTTCACAATGGGCGTGGTTTGGACAATACGGCGACAGCTTGCTTGATGCGTTGTTGGTAATGTCAATACCCGCGTTGATCCCTAAGGATCCAAAGCCGAGAGGGACAAAACACCCAGCAGTGCAGGAAAATGCAGGCAAGGCTGCTACCTCAAGTGACAAGGAAAACGAATGACCTGTGAAGAAATCTCACGTTGAGGCTCAAGAAACGATGGCAGTTCCCACACCTGTCAAACCCTTTCGTTCATCAACTGCAACGTGGATCCCTCAGACACGATTGGAAACACCAGAGAGTTCACAAATCCTGCCATTGACAACCTTCTCCAGCCCATTTGCACCTTCTACACCAATGATGCCAATGGCATATTATCCACCATACAACCACAACCCATACTCATCACTTATGCACCAGCCTCCACAATACTGCACTCCATACACCTACTACATGCCCACTTTCTATTCCCCATACACCACTCCAAATCAAGGGAGAACTCCGTCTCAAATACCCAATTCCAGCTCATCCTCTCACAGTAAAACTTTGAATTCGGCTCTACCTGATTCATCTCCTCCGAAATAACTCTAAATTTTTGTTAGAACTAAAGTCTAGCCTTGTAATTAATAGATTGTACAAAAAGAATTGTGGAAAACTGATAGGAAGTTAGCAAACGAGCGATGAGAGGCAAAAGTCGGTTGAGCGCAAACATTATTTTTTTTCTAAGTCTTTGTCACAAATCGAGACCTCTCTAAAAGTGCCCAGTTACTCCCAGTTGTTATGCAGTAACCTTAACTTTCATAGTCCGATAGGTGGTGTTGTCCTTGTTGTGGTTGATGTTGCAGTTGCTTGGATAAAGTTGCCGCATAACGCACTGGTAGCGAGTCTAGCTAAAACCCTTCTTCTGCCGGTGTTTGCTTGTATCGCTTTGGTACACTGCCATGTGTGTGTAAAACGTGTTTGTTATGTGAAACAGTGAAATTCACACGAACTTGAGATATTTTTGGAACCTCGAATCATCATGAACAGAACATTCTCAACAGTTTGCATCTAAGATTTGGATAATGTGATGACAGCTAACATTGGTAGAACATATAGTCTAATAAGCTGTACATCCCGTTTGACAGCATAGCCTGTCATAGCTAACTGGGATTCGTATGGCCTAAATTTAAAACACTGAGATGAATGGGCTGAATCTGTCTAACCACAATAAATAACAAGACATTATTCGAGGGGCGGCGAAAGATGCTAAAGCATGATGAGATGTGCGTGCTATGGAGAATAGGCAATATAAAGCAACAAAAGGCAATGAGTGAGGCGGAACAAGCGTGGTATCAAAACAAGACTAAAATGAGATCTTAAGTGTGAACAGTGAAGAGGGGTGGTGTCATGGTCCATGCTTGGTCATGTTCTTTCCAAAGAACAATCATAGGATTGCTCTGACGGAGTCTCTGATGATGGCCACCTCACCATTGTTCAGTACCACCCTTACCACCAGCCACCTTTGTCAGACTTATATTGGACCTCTGTCGTAATTCTTCCTCTACTCTGATACCACCAACAATCATCATTCTTATCATTGCCATTACCAACCAGCACCATGCACTATCTACTGCAGCACAACCAGAGCCCCACCATGCTCCACACATGTTCCATGTCTTAGGCCAATCATATCACACACACACCAATTCTCGAGGTCATGGGTTTTGGTCGCCACAAGGACTTTCAAGGATTTGAGTCAGCACCCTTCAGCATCCTTCGGAGTACAAGTCTTTTGTTATATGTTCCATTCTGCAACCATATGTTCTTCTGAATATCTCCTTATATGCTTATGTCTTTATCTGTATAAATACTCAAGCTGTAGTATGTAATTTGCCAGTTCAAATATCAACTTAGCAACCTTACTTCTCTTAACTCGCTCTTGTCTACTTTAAGCTTCTTCTCAGCCTAACTCTAGACTCTCCTACTCTGTCCGGACCTCCGAAATTTGAGGCAACCATTGTTACAACTTCAAACAATTCAGACTTTACAGTCATGATTGTAACAGTTGGTTCTGCATCTGGGTCCTTAAAGGCTGAGCCTAAAGAGTGCTTAACCGGTAAAGGTCAAGTATTGTCTAAAGGTTTGAGAGCATAGAGGATAAAGCAGATGGCTAACTTCGATATTATTGCTAATAAAGATTGTCTAAAGAGTACAATCGTCTATCACTGCTGGAACTGGGTGGTGTTTCCCCCAGAAAAACCCATTTCTAGACATGTTTTGTGATTTCTAAAGGGTTTTTCCCATGGGAACACAAAGGGTGTTTCTGAAAGGAAAATTTGAGAAACACATTATGTGTTTCTTTCATGTTTCCCATAGATATATTTT
>Ga0193742_1000432_pt1 | contig 28583 bp, 26 predicted proteins | sample L2c1metaG_FD_165511 | JGI IMG/M metagenome (GOLD analysis project Ga0193742, IMG submission 165511) | Soil microbial communities from a riparian zone of the East river system, Colorado, United States - L2c1 | ecosystem: Environmental > Terrestrial > Soil > Riparian zone | place: USA: East River... | reverse complement strand
GCCTTGAAGAAGCTGCGTCTATTCAAGTGAGAACCTCTCTTAGAAAGTTAGTGTTGCCCTTGACTCGATCTTGCTTTCATCGAGCGTAATTCCAAAACCAGGTTCCGTAGGAAGAGCGAAATGCGCTCGAACGGGCATCGGCGGATTCGCCTCAAAGTGGTAGTACGTTCTCATCTTGATCACGAGAAATTCAGCCAATGGAAACGTCATCGGGGATTGGCTTGCAATCACGTGCAATGCGGCGTGGAGGCTATGTCCGTGGGGAATGACTGGCACATCATGCAGGCTTGCGACTGTGCCGATCTTCAGCAACTCCGAGATACCTCCGCACCATTCCGGATCGGCCTGCACCACCGATAAAGCCCCAGCCTGAAGATAACGTTCTACCTCCCAGCGACCGTAAAAATGCTCCCCGGAAGCGATCGGAATCGTCGTACTTCGTCGCAGTGTCGCAAATGCTTCGATCTTCTCGGGATGCGTGGATTCTTCCATCCATCGGGGACGAAACTTCTCCACCTGATGTGCCCACTCAAGCGCATAATTCAAGTCCCAACCGCTGAAGGAATCGAACATCAGTTCGACGTCGTCGCCCGCAGTCTCGCGAAGAATCCGCACCATCTCCACGTTGCGGCGCATGCCCTCCGGGCCGTCACCGGGTCCGTACCCCATGAACCACTTCTGATTGCGAAACCCCTCACTCTTCAGAGCAAGACAACGCTTACGCATCGCATCCGGCTGCAGCGAGAATCCGAGTGTGCTGGAGTAAGCCTCAACGGATTCCCGAGTCGGGCCGCCAAGGAGACGGTACACAGGAACGCCATAGTAGCGGCCGCGGAGGTCCCACAACGTATTGTCTACCGCACTGACAGCCATCATAAAGATGCCGTCACGTGAATGACGGTTCGACCGATACATCTGATCCCAAAGCTCCTCGCCTGCCAAAGCGTCCTTGCCGATGAGGAACGACCGCAGCTCGTCATGGACGATAAATGCGGCCTCGCGATCAATCGGCCCATAGAATCCGTCGAGGCCTGTGTCTGTATGAATTCGCAGATAGATCGCTGATGTGGCCACCGACCTCTCCGGTCCAGGCTTGTCCTCGTAGACCTTCGCCTTATAACCGTCATACACCGCGAGCGGCGTTACCTCCGGCTGCTTATCGACGTTGGGGGTCGCTTTGTGGTGCCCCTTCACCTGGATCAACTCGAGATCAGCAATTTTCAGGCGCTCGCCGGCATTGCGTCTCTCTCCCGCATTCGGAGCTTGTCCTGCAAGCAAACTACGCGAAGAAGACATGATTGCGCTCGCGGCCAATCCACCCATCATCGTGCGACGGCTGAAACTATAAGCAACCCGCTGAGTTGTCGGTTCGATCGCCGGGGAGGAAAACCGTGCTTTGAACATGTTGAACTGGCCCTTCGGAGGTTTGCCTCGCGGCGCGATCTTTATACGCATGCAGAATACGAGACGTCAAGGATAAAATATTATCGTCATATCGTAGTGTTGTCATACAACCTGCTTGCAAGCAAGCCCACAACTCACGTATGCTTGCGCGGACCAAATTTATTCGTTTATCGGATCTTCTCTAAAACCTGGAAGTTGTAACAAAACTGAGGACGATGCCTTCTGACATACAGACGCAACGAATCAGAGTTTATCTCTCTCGACGGCTTCCTCCTGCCGTGGAAGAGCGGATTGCCGCGCAATATGACCTGGTACGCAATCCGCAGGACACGATCCTCACTCCTGAAGAACTGGCCAGGGCAGCCAAAGGATGCAGCTACATCTTCACTTCGGCGATGCAGCCTGTGACGAGGAAGGTCTTTCAAGATCTTCGCGGAACGCTCAAGGCTATCGGGACGCTCTCAGTCGGCTACAACCACATCGACATCCCCGCTGCAAAGGAGTTCGGGGTCTCCCTCTTCTACTCTCCGGGAGTTTTGTCAGATGCCTGCTCGGAACTGGCCATCATGCTGTTGCTCAACGCGGCGCGGCGCGGCTATGAGGCGGACACGATGGTGCGCACCAACGCATGGACGGGCTATGCTCCTACGCAACTTCTTGGCATCGGTCTGACGGGACGACGGGCTGGCATCCTTGGCATGGGCCGTATCGGTCGGGCGATATCGAAGCGCCTCAAAGCCTTCGCCGTGACGGTTCACTATCACAATCGCAACCGGCTCGGCCCGAGCGAGGAAGACGGCGCTATCTATCATTCAACACCCGATAGCCTGCTCGCTGTCAGCGATTTTCTTCTGCTGCTCGCTCCCTCCGCTCCTGAATTGGTCCGTTTTTTCAACCGCGACCGGATCAATCTTCTTCCTCAGAACTCGGTCGTCGTCAACATATCGCGCGGCGACATCATCGATGACGATGCACTCATCGATGCCCTTCAGACGGGCCGCATCTTTGCCGCCGGGCTCGATGTCTTTGCCAACGAACCAGCGATCGATCCGCGTTATCGCACGCTCACCAATGTATTTCTTACGCCACACATCGCGAGCGCCACGATCGACACTCGCAACGCTATGGGTTTCGTTGTTTTGGATGGGATCAAGGCCTTCGAAGAGGGCCGCACCGCGGAGAATCAACTATGCTGACGCTTCCTGAAATCAATACGGCCGCGCTTGGCCTGGAAGATCGGAATCTCCTTCGACAACAGTGTTACGTCGATGGTCGTTGGATTGGTGACCCGATTGACGCCATCGAGAGTCCTCATAACCGCCAAACCCTGGCCTATGTTCCGCGCTTCGGCGCTTCTGAAACGGAAGAGGCTGTTCTGGCAGCGGAGCGTGCCTTGCCCGCGTGGCGCGCACTCAGTGCGAAAGAGCGGTCCGATGCTCTTACACGTTTAGCCGATCTTTGCATCGAGCATCAAAACGACCTCGGGCGAATCTTGACGCTTGAGCAAGGCAAGCCCCTTGCAGAAGCGCGCGGTGAGATCATCTACGGCACCTCTTTTCTGCAGTGGTTTGCCGGCGAGGCGCGACGCGCCTACGGAGACAGTATCCCTGCGAACGCACGCAATCGCCGCATCCTGATACTTAAGCAGCCCGTAGGAGTAGTAGCGGCCATAACGCCATGGAATTTTCCCAATGCAATGATCACCCGAAAAGCTGGGGCAGCGCTCGCGGCCGGATGCACGATCGTCATAAAGCCTGCACCGGAGACCCCGTTCTCTGCGCTGGCGCTCGCGGAGCTTGCAGACCGAGCTGGCATCCCCCCAGGCGTCTTCAACGTCATCACCGGAGATGCGATCGCTATCGGCGGTGTCCTCACCTCCAGCACTACCGTGCGCAAACTCTCGTTTACGGGGTCAACCGAGGTGGGTCGCATCCTGTTACGACAGTGCGCAGACACGATCAAGAAAGTCTCCCTGGAGCTGGGCGGCAATGCCCCCTTCGTCATCTTCGAAGATGCGGATCTCGATAAGGCCGTTGAAGGTGTCATGGTCTCGAAATTCCGTAACGCTGGCCAGACATGCGTCTGTGCGAATCGCATTTTTGTGCACGATGCCATATACGAGGACTTCACAGAGCGACTTGCGAAGGCCGTAAACGGGCTGAAGGTTGGCAGTGGGCTTGACGAAGGCATCACCATCGGGCCACTCATCAATCAGGAGGCCGTCAACAAGGTCGTCGCACATATCGACGACGCGCTCCAACGCGGAGCAACGGTGCACACAGGCGGTAGCTGCCATAGCCTCGGAGGCCTCTTCTTTCAGCCGACTATTCTTGTCGACGTTGCGCCGGACTCACTTCTCATGAGCGAGGAGACCTTCGGGCCGGTGGCACCCCTAATTCGCTTCACCTCTGAGGAGGAAGTTGTCCGGCTCTGCAATGACACGGAGTCGGGTCTCGCTGCGTACTTTTATACGCGCGATATCGGCCGCATCTGGCGCGTGGCTGAGGCGTTGGAGTATGGGATGGTCGGCATCAACGAAGGCCTCATCTCGACTGAGGTCGCGCCTTTCGGTGGTGTAAAGCAATCAGGCCTAGGACGCGAAGGATCGAAGTACGGTATCGAGGACTATCTCGAAGTAAAGTATCTCTGCTTTGACATCTCATAACTCAACCTTAGGGGAGCAACCATGAAATTGAACGGGCGAATCGCCATTGTTACAGGTGCGGGGAGTGGCTTTGGCGAAGGGATCGCGAAGCTGTTTGCGCAAGAGGGCGCAAAGGTGATCGTCGCCGATATTCGCAGAGACGCAGCAGAACGCGTTGCGGCGGAGATCCAGACTTCAGGCGGAGACGCCATCGTCTCTGGTACCGACGTCACCAGGAACGATCAGGTAGCTGCCATGATCCGGTTGACACTCGACTCCTTCGGCAAACTCGACATTCTTGTCAACAACGCGGGCACCACGCATAAGTCACAGCCCATGCTTGATGTGGATGAGGCGACCTTCGATCATGTCTATGCTGTCAATGTAAAGAGCATCTATCTCTCCGCCAAGAACATCGTTCCCGTCTTTGAAAAGCAGGGCAGCGGCATCATAATCAACATCGCTTCAACCGCAGGGGTTCGTCCGCGCCCAGGCCTCACCTGGTACAACGGTTCCAAAGGTGCAGTCAACATTCTCACCAAGTCCATGGCCGTGGAACTTGCGCCACTCAAGATTCGCGTGAACGCGATTAATCCTGTCATGGGTGAGACTGGCCTCATCGCTGACTTTCTTCCCGGTGGATTGGACACACCCGAGTCTCGTGCGAAAGTCATCAGTACCATCCCGCTCGGACGCCTCTCGCAGCCTATCGATGTCGCGAAGGCTGCGGCCTTCCTCGCAAGCGATGAGGCAGATTTCATCACGGGTGTGTGCCTTGAAGTCGACGGCGGACGTTGCATCTAGACAGGGGAAAGGGCGCCTTCATGAAGTTCACAATTGCTGTCGTTCCCGGCGACGGCATCGGCAAAGAGGTCGTACCCGTGGGTCTGCGCGTGCTTGAACGCGTGGGTTCGATCTACGGTATCGAATATACCTTCGATCACTTCGACTGGAGCTGCGAGCTCTACACAAAGACAGGCCGGATGATGCCTGAAGACGGCATCGCCCGTCTGCGCGATCACGATGCTATCTTCTTCGGAGCCGCAGGCTTTCCGGATGTGCCCGATCATATCTCGCTCTGGGGCTTGCTGATCCCCATCCGGCGCGAATTTGACCAATACGTGAATCTGCGCCCCGTCCGTCTTCTACCCGGCATGGTCGCACCAGTCCGCGCACAACCCGGCGAGATTGACTTCTGGGTCGTGCGGGAAAACTCTGAGGGCGAATATTCACAGATCGGAGGACGCCTCTTCGCAGGCACAGAAAACGAAACTGTCGTTCAGGAGTCCATCTTCACTCGTCGCGGTACAGATCGCATCCTGCGCTATGCCTTTGAACTCGCGCGCAAGTTACCGAACAAACACGTAACCTCGGCAACCAAGTCCAATGGTCTTTACCACTCCATGCCGTTCTGGGATGAGCGCTTCTCCGTGATCAAATCGGAGTACCCAGACGTTGTTGCAGATCAATATCACGTGGACATCCTCGCTGCGCGTTTTGTGATGTCCCCTGAGCGATTCAGTGTAGTGGTAGGAAGCAATCTCTTCGGAGATATTCTCTCCGATCTGGGTCCGGGCGTTACCGGCACGATCGCAGTCGCCCCTTCCGGCAATATCAACCCAGAACGTATCTACCCTTCGATGTTCGAGCCAGTCCACGGTTCTGCACCCGATATCGCGGGCAAAGGCATCGCCAATCCCATCGGACAGATCTGGTCCGCGTCGATGATGTTGGAGCATCTCGGTGCAACCGAACCAGCCGCACGTATCCTGCAAGCGATCGAATCCGTACTACAGAACAACCGCGAAGTCTTCACCCCGGACATTGGGGGCAAGGGCACCACGCAATCGCTCGGAGATGCCATTATCGCTGCAATCTAAAGCCCTCGCAGAATAGATCCGGGATGCTGAACGACTCCCACGCAGACCAGGGGAACCATGTACGTCGATATCGACCGCGAGCTCGAACCGAACACGAAAGGCTGGCAACTCGCTGTCACGGCCGGAATTCTGGGCTGGCTGCTCGATGCCTTCGACTTCTTCATCCTTGTCTTCCTCTTCGACTCCATCGCAGCGCAGTACCACGTACATAAAGATGCTGTCGTTTACACGTTGACGCTCACACTCGCCATGCGCCCGATTGGCGCCTTTGCATTTGGCGCACTTGCTGATCGGTTCGGGCGTAAGATCCCGCTGATTGCCTGCGTGCTCTATTTCTCCGCCATGACCGTATGTACCGGCCTCGCTCCAAACTTCAATGTCTTTGTGATTGCGCGCGCCCTCTACGGATTGGGTATGGGCGGCTACTGGGGAATTGGCGCCTCCTACGCAATGGAAAGCGCCCCTCGTCGCTCACGGGGCTTTCTCAGCGGCTTGATGCAGAGCGGCTATGCCATGGGTTATCTCTGCGCCGCGCTCGCCATACAGGGAATCACACTGCGACATGGATGGCGCATCTTCTTCCTTCTGGGCGCCCCTATCGCCATTCTTGTCGCAATCCTTACCTGGTTTGCGCCGGAGTCTCAAGCATGGGGTGCGCAAAAGCTCGACTCTATGCGCGGCATCCTGCGCGGAATGTTTCAGCACGGTCGGCTATTTCTATACCTGCTTGTACTCATGTCAGCGATGCTCTGCCTCTCGCATGGCACGCAGGACTTGTATCCCGACTTCTTGAAAAGCCTGGAGGGCTTCACCGGACACAGCATTTTCGGCATGAAAGCACTTTACGGTTTGCCGGTGCTCTATAACATTGCGGCTATCCTCGGCGCAGTGGCCTTCGGTGCATTGTCCGAACATATCGGTCGACGCTACGCCATCATCGCAGCATTGCTGCTGTGTCTGATTTCCATTCCACCCTGGACCTTTGGCGCCACCTTGTTCTCATTGGTCCTTGGTTCCTGCCTGATGCAGGCCGGTGGCCAGGGCGCGTTCGGCGTCATACCAGCGCATATAAATGAACTCTCCCCGTCATCCCTTCGTGGCCTCTTCCCCGGCTTTGTCTATCAGCTCGGTGTGCTTTTCGCTTCACCCGCTACGATGCTCGAGATTAAGCTTCGAGACCATATCGGCTATCGTCTTGCACTGACGGAGTTCGCCGCGGCAGTCATTCTCACACTCCTTTTTCTCGTTTACTTCGGTCCTGAAGCTCGCGGGCGAGACTTCCATGGATAAGATTCCCTGCCGGAAGAATCCCCGGATCTGTGAGTCTTCGCTACTCTATCGCTTCTTCAACGCAACGAATCCCAGTGTTCCTGACCGATCGTAGCTCGGCGCCATCAGCAGCAATTTGCTGTGCAGGTCGTTGCGATAGGCCTGCGGGAAATATGAGATGAGAGCCTGAGCTGTAGTAACTCCCGCCGCGAAGGATGGGCCTCGCGGGGAGATCGCGATCATTCAATCGCAGGGTTCTTTCCCCACGAAAACCGTCGACCTATGATCCCTTTCACCAACAAGTGATCCGTGGCTTGTGTTGATCCCATTCCGACACCAAAGTTGATCTCCCACTTTGGCGATACGTTCAGATCGCTCACCACGAATAGCTGTTGCTGTTGCTGGCGAAGCGGATCAAAACGAGGAAAGCGTCCATAATCCGCGTAATATTCCACGCCTGCGCTGATTTTGCGCGTGAAGTCGTAACTAACCTTTGCACCGGGAGCAAACGACACGCCCAGATTCACATCCGGACCATGCCAGGTTCGTTCTAACGCTGGATTCACCGCCAGATACCAGCGTCCTATCGATTTATCGATGATCGGCCGTATCTCCCAGGTCCAGGTGTCAGGAGAATACTGAGGTCTCTGGTACCCGATCTCCGTGGAAAGGCTCACGCCAACCGGCCAGTGCCACGAATCCGGGACACGCACGCGCGGACGAATATGGTCACCGACCCATTGCAGCCCATGTCCATCTTGAATGCTGGTGAAGATGTAGAAACCCACCTCAGACCAGGAGTTGATCCCCTGTGTGATCTCAACCGTCTCGTGCTCCTGATGATTGGTCGGAAAAGTGCCGTCGCTGGTGTAAGTATGCCCGACAGCGGTGTAGTTTGAGTGAAGCTCCAGCATGGTCGTCTTTGGCGCGACCGTATCTGCACCGTAGACCTGAATCTCATAATTGCCCTGGGCTGCTGCATGTATCACACAGCCGAACAGGCACACGATCAAAAATAATCGTACGAACAGTGACTCATAGCTACGCATACTTGAAGACCACCATGAAGCCCATATCCATGTGCGCCTGTTGGTGGCAATGCAACAGCGTCAGACCGGGATGATTCGCCGTGAACTCCACTTCCACCTTCTTGCCGCTATCGACCAGGACCGTATCTTTCACCACACCTTGCATCTCGGGTCCGCCCGCGATCCGGCGCAGTTCGAAGCTATGCCGATGCAGATGCAGCGGATGGTCGTCCTGACTCCTATTGTCGAAGATCATTCGATAGCGCTGCCCCTGCTTCAGGAAGGGACTTTCGACATCAGGGAAGGATCGGCCATTCAGCATCCAGTGATCTGGACTTCCATGTCCCATAAACTTCGCCTCGATCCGTATGGGAATCTCGATCACATCCGCATCACGCATCGGCGCTCGTCCAGGTGACACAAACTGCGCATAATCCCACTCCAGCCGCTGCGGTTGCTGCCATTGTGGCTTGCCCTGCTTCCCCTCATACTCCACAACGATGCCCATACCCGCACCCTGAATATGTTTCCGTACCTCACCCAAAACCCACACACCGGGATTATTCATCTCAACCACGGCACATACACGCTCCGCTGGAGCCAGTCGCAACATCGGCACAGTCTTCGGTTGCGATACAGGATTCCCATCCAGGGCTACTACATGAAAGCTATGTCCCGCTAAAGCCATCCAATGCAGATCGGTCGCGCTTGTATTAAGCAGATGCACCATCACACGCTCGCCTGCCTTTACCCGAAGCGGCTCGCCGAATCCAAGAACCCTCCCATTGACGGTGGAGGTGTCATAAACCGGATCCATCGCCCCATCATCACTGCCAAGAAACTGGCCATTCCAATCATGAAGCTCCAGAAAAAACTCGCGATCGTAGCGAGCGGGATCCTCTTTCGGTTCCACCATAAGGAAGCCATACTGGCCCGAGTACAGTCCCCTGCTCATGTCCCTGCCCGCCATGGTGTGAGTGTGAAACCAGCGAAAACCTGCAGGGCGAGGCATGAAGGTATATCGGGCATGGCCGCCCGGAGCAATGTGCGGCGTGCCTTCCTCCATGGAGCCATCGATCTCCGATGGCAGAAAAAGTCCATGCCAATGCACAATCTCGTGGCTGCCAGTGCTGTTCGTGACGTCTATCGTCACGGGCTGGTCTTCCTTCATCCTCAAAAGAGGACCGGGAACCCGTCCGTTATATGCAATTGTTCTGATAAAGCGGTGCGGTGAAACTTCCAGCGAATAGGGGGCAATCTCAAGACTGTAATCCGACCCCGTCGATGCCATCGTCAAGCCGGTCACAGCGGAGGAACCGGTCGCAAGAGCAGCGAGTTTAAGCAGAGACCTACGGGTGACCACACCTAAGGATAACAGTGGAACTCGGACCCCTGAGGGAGGGGAGACCTTGCCCATGGCCGCCCCCATTCCGTCAACCGCGCCGGGAGAGAGACTTTATAAAGTAGTACCTTGCGAACACGGTATAAAATCGATCCGTGGAAGAGAAGGTTTGTCGAAGTGACGAACTCCGCTGCACTCAGGTTCTACAATCGAAGTGTCATTAAAGTGCCACTCCCGTTGTCTTCCTTCAAGGATTGAAGCTCGGAAAATATTGCCACCCGACGTACCAGGCCTCGGGACCTGGCAGGGTAAACTGGGTCAAGTCCATTCCGTACCAACCTCTTCAAGAAAGCGATTGCATGAGTCAGCCGAACCAAAACGCTGAGCCTAAGCTCAACCTCTCCTCCACCGCCGATTACCGCGAGGGCTATGCCAACAGTGTCCAGGTCCGCATGTCCGTGTGGGATTTCATGCTGGTCTTCGGAACCATGAGTCAGGAGACTCCGGACGAGCTCAACGTCAAGAACTTCCAGGGGATCTACCTGAGCCCGCAACAGGCCAAGGCCCTGCTGAATGTTCTAGGCCACAATCTGGCACAGTACGAGCAGACCTTCGGAGTCATCGCTCTCGACCAGCAGGTGCCCCAGGCGGGCGGTCCCGTCCATTAAGAGGCGCGTGCGATCCTCCCCGAACACTCGCCGCGCTCCTGCCGATCTTCCCACTTGGCTGCTGTTTCCGCTCTTCTTTGCCGCGATTTACCTTTCGCATCTCACACTGCTTCGTCTTCCCTACTTTTGGGATGAGGCCGGCTACTACATTCCGGCCGCATGGGATTTCTTTCGTACCGGCTCGCTAATCCCCCAGACGACGCTGACCAACGCGCACCCGCCGTTGCCTTCCATCCTGCTTGCATCGTGGTGGCAAATCTCCGGCTTCGTTGTAAGCGGGACCCGCACGCTGGTGGTAATGGTCACGGCGACGGCCCTGGTGGCGATCTTCCATCTTGCGAGGTCGCTGCGCAATACTCCCGCGGCCATCGCGACCGTCGTTCTTACGGCGCTCTACCCGATCTGGTTCGCGCAGAGCACACTGGCACACGCCGATATCTTCGCCGCCGCATTTACGTTGTGGTCGCTCGCACTCTACTTCGAGCCTGGCGCGGAAAACCAGATCCTGGCCTCAGGCTTGTTTTCTTTCGCCGCGCTCTCGAAGGAGACCGCCATCGTCACGCCGCTCGCTTTAGCGGGCTACGAGGCGGTCCTCTATCTTCGTTCTCGCAATGCATTGCAGCGGCGCTCGCATGCGCTGTGGGTCGCTTCGCTTCTCTCGCCTGTGATTCCGCTGATCGCGTGGTATGCCTACCATCGCCATCGCACCGGCTTCATCTTCGGCAATCCCGAGTTCCTGCGTTACAACGCCACAGCCAACATGGAACCTCTTCGCGTCTTTCTATCGCTGTGGCACCGCCTGCTACACCTGACGACGCACATGAACATGTACGTTCCGGTGGTGTGCGCCATCGCGGCTCTCTTCATCCCCCTCAGGCCGTCGGGAGAGCCTGCTCTCTCTCGCCGCGCCTTCTCCGGTATCGTCGTCGTGCTTGCGGCAAACTGGATCGCCTTCTCTGTGCTCGGTGGCGCTCTGCTGACGCGCTACCTTCTGCCGATGTATCCGCTGGTGCTGTTTCTCTGCGTCGCGATATGGCAACGCCATCTGCAGAGATGGTGGCTGCTCGCCACGCTCAGCGGAGCTGCATTCCTCGCAGGCATCTGGATCAATCCGCCCTATGCTTTCGCGCCGGAAGACAACTTGACCTATCGCGACATGATCGTGCTGCACCAACAGGCGATCTCGCAGATCGCTCATCGCTATCCGCAGGCAACAGTCCTCACCGCTTGGCCAGCGAGCGCAGAGCTCTCACGTCCGGAGCTCGGATACGTGCATCAGCCCATCAAGGTCGTCTCTCTCAAGAACTTCGCCATCGATCAGATCCAACAGGCCGCGCAGGATCCCGGAGCCTACGACACGGCACTTCTCTTCTCGACCAAGTGGGAGCCTCCGGCAAACCGGCTCGACCTGGGCAGAGGCAACCGCAACTCGGATGCGAAGTACTTCGACTTTCACCACGACCTCTCGCCCTCGGAGGCAGCCGCCCTCCTGCACGGCGAGGTCGTCTGGCAGGGCCGCCGCAAAGGGGAATGGGCTGCGGTGCTCCGCTTTCCCCGTGCCGTCAACGCATCACTGGCCCTGTCTACATTATCGAAATAACGCTGTTCTCTACGGGTGTGTGAGAATCTCCGTCAGCTCTTTTCCGCTCATCTGCAGATTAAGCAACCGCGCGATGGTGGGCGCCACGTTGACATTGTTGAACTCGCGAATCTCACCCTTCTTCTCGATACCGGCGCCATACGCGATAAAGATCGCCTTCATCAATGGCTCTGTGTTGGGATAGCCATGCGCGCCAACCTCTTTGGTCGGTGTAACAACCTCGTCGGAGCTGTCTCCTGAAAACGCGAACCCATTCGCCGCGTAGACGAGCAGATCGGGGCCCTGGTCTGCATCCGATGGCGTCGGCCAACCCTCCTTCGCGGCCTCCGTGGGAGTCAACGCACCCCGGATGCCGGGCTTTCCAGTGAACACTGCCTTGAGAGCCTCGGTAGACTCAGGCGTAGCGTGCTTCTGGTACACCAGCGCAAATCCACCTTCGGGAATACAGAAGGTATCGTTGTTCACCGAAGCTCCCTGCAATCCAGCCTGACGCAGCATGGCATTCGCATTTACATGTTTGAAGACGCTCTGCTGTCCGTGGTCCGAGACGATGAGGAATGTCGTCCGGTTCAGCTCGCCTGCTTCACGCACGCCTTCGATGAGATCCTTCACCCGATCATCCAGAAACGCGATCGTGTTTCGACCGGCGTCGTTTCCGTACCCGGTCTGATGCTCGATTCCGTCCAGGGCGAGCAGGTGAAAAAGTATCAGGTCGGGATGATGTTTTTTGATAATGTCGATCGCTGCCAGGGTATAGATGCGGTCGCGCCAGGCCTGCGATGGCTTTCCAAAGTGCGCCAGGTCTTCGCGGCTCAGCAAACCCTGCTCCATAAGGTCGTGCTCGATCGGTCCACCAGGATCAGGCCGTTCGGCGAATCGCCACGTGATTCCGTCGGCATCCTTCACCGCGACCCAGTCCACCTCGGCTGTCGTCAAACCTGCTTTATGCGCAGCGTCGTAGACCGTTGGAACCGCCACCAGCCGCGACTTCGGCGCATTCGGATCGATCTTCGGCGGTGCGTCCGTGCGCTGATTCACGATCAGCCCGTTCGCGATGACATGATGCCTGCTGGCATTGACGCCGGTCACCATAGCGGTGTGATTAGGCCAGGTCACGGTCGGGTTGATGGGGTTCATCGCAGTCGCATACGCTCCCCCTTCCATCAATCGGTGCAGCGTCGGTGCCGGCAGATGCGGGTCATGCAGGCTCTCTGCACCAAAGGCGTCCAGGCTGATGACTACGACCTTCGGCCGACCATCCCCGGTGCGCTGGGTCTGCGCTCTTGCGCTCCCACCGGCCAACACCGAAGCCGTAACCATAGCCGCACAGATTCCACGAAACATCATCACTCCCTTTCGAAACCGATTCACTGCTGCTCAGCTTGCCCGTCGACGATTACCAGCCTTCTGAGCATGGAGCGCAGATGTCGGTTCCATACTACGATGCTGGGATGACGGGATCGATCGCGCAACCCTCTATACTCAACCTGTGCTCAGGTTCATGTCATTTCGTTCGGCCTTTCGCGGCGCTGTTCTTTTCGCGATTTCGTTCTTTGCCTTCGCAGCCTCCGCTCTTGTCGCGCAAAATCCTGATGCCTCCACGCCATCAGGACCTCCAGGACGCATGGTCCTCGTTCTACCCTTCGAGAACCGTTCCGGCCAGCCCGATCTCGCGTGGATCGGCGAGTCCTTCCCCGATACCCTGAACCAACGACTGGCCTCGGCGAGCTTCCTTACCATCTCGCGAGACGACCGTCAGTACGCGCTCGATCACCTCGGCTTTCCCACCGACTTCCGTCCCACGCGCGCGACAACCATCCGCATCGCCCAGACGCTCGATGCGAACTACGTCGTCATCGGAAGCTACAACATAGCCGATGGGCATATCTCGGTGCAGGCACAGATCCTCGAGATCAATAATCTGCGCATGTCCACGCCCATCGAGGACTCTACCGAGCTGAAGCGTCTCTTCGAGGTGCAGAACGCTGTTGCCTGGAAGATTGCGAAACGTATCGATCCTCAATTCAACGTTGCACAACAAACCTTTCTGGCAGCCTCCGGCCAGGTCAAGCTGAGCTCCTTTGAAAATTACATCCGCGGTATCGCCGCGACCACGCCGCAGGATCGCATCAAACGCCTCCAGCTTGCGGTGCAGGAGTCTCCCGACTACACGGATGCCCTTCTCGCGCTTGGCAAGTCCCAGTACACCGAACGCGACTACGATCATGCTGCGGTTACACTAGCCCGCATTCCTCCGACCGATCGGCGTTCCCTCGAGGCCAACTTCTACCTTGGCCTCGCCCGCTTTAATACCGCACGCTATGCCGATGCGGAGACCGCCTTCGGCTTCGTCGCCGCACGTCTCCCTCTCCCCGAGGTAATCAATAACCAGGCTGTGGCCTCCAGCCGCCAGGGCCATAATGCAAACGCGCTCTTTCAGCGGGCAGTTGCGGCCGACCCTAACGATGCTGATTATCACTACAATCTCGCGGCTTCGCTTTACCGGGCCGGGGATTTCAGCGGGGCGCAGCGCGAGATTGACCTGGCGCTCAAGCTTCGTCCCGCCGATCCAGAGGCACCCCAATTGAAAGCGTTCATCTCCCGCGGTCGTCAGCCTGCCGCACCAGCAGCCACCACCGCGAACTCCGGCTCCACCTTTGAGCCGCTTGAACGCATCCGCCGCACCTACTCTGAGGCCTCCTTCCGCCAAGCCGCCTTTCAGATCGACCAGATACGGGCAGCGCGTCTCTCCACGCTCTCTCCTGCCGAGCAGGCGAGCCAGTACGTCCAGCTCGGCGGCGACTATCTCGCCCAGGGCCTCATTCCCGAGGCGGAGCGGGAGTTTCAGTCTGCTCTCACGGCCAGCCCTAACAGCGCTCAGGCCCGGGCAGGCCTGGCCCAGGTCCGCGAGCGGAGTGGGGACGCCAACGGCGCCCGCGACGAGGCGCAGGCCTCGATTAAGCTCGCACCCAACGCCCCGGCTTATCTCGTGCTTGCCCGCCTTGAGCTGAATGGCAACCAGGCCGCGGCCTCAGCCGCCGACGTCGCGCACGCTCTCAAACTCGAGCCCAACAATACTGCCGCCCTCGGCATGAAACAGGCACTGGCCTCGCGAGGGCAGACTCTGCCATGATTCCGTCATGACTCTCCGCATCCATCTCGTCTCAGACAGGATCAAGTGGATGCGCAGCGCCTCAGTCTGCCTTCTGCTGCTGTTCAGTCTTCTCCCCGCCCACGCCCAGCCGGCACCGGTCATCAAGCTTACGATCCACGACACCATCCAGCCCATCTCCGCCGGCTATCTCGAACGCGGTCTGGCTGAAGCGGAGCGCCGCCATGCGGCTGCGGTCCTGGTCTCGCTGGGAACGCCCGGAGGGCTTCTAGACTCCACGCGGAACATGGTTCAGGCAATCGAGCGTTCGCCGGTTCCGGTCATCCTTTATATATCTCCCTCCGGAAGCCGCGCGGGATCGGCGGGCTTCTTTCTTCTCGAGGCGGCGGACGTCGCCGCGATGGCTCCCGGCACCAACGCCGGGGCTGCCCACCCCATCGTCGAAGGTCGCCAACCCGACCCCGTCCTCAAAGAGAAGATCGAGAACGATGCACTGGCCTTCCTGCGCTCGTATGTCACGAAGCGCGGACATAATCTTCAGGCGGCAGAGGATGCAGTTCGCAACTCGAAGTCCTACAGCGACGAAGAGGCGCTCCAGCTGAAGCTTATCGACGTGATCGCGCCGGACGATGCTTCCCTGCTTCGGACTCTCGATAATCGGCAGATTCATCGCTTCGATGGCTCCGTCCATACACTGCGCCTTGGGGGCGCACCTATCGTCCTCATGGAGCCGTCCCTTCGCGAACGCATCCTCGGACGTCTCGCCAGCCCCGACCTGGCGGTCATGGTACTCGTCCTGGGTGCTCTGCTGATCTATCTGGAGTTCAACGTGCCGGGGACCATTGTTCCGGGAGCGATCGGGACGTTGCTCGTGCTCCTTGCCCTCTTCGGGCTCAATCTTCTTCCCATCCACCACACCGCCGTCTTTCTGCTGGTGGCCGGCCTCACTTTGTTTGTCTTCGAAGCCAAGTTTCCCAGCCATGGAGCGCTGGCTATCGTCGGAACCATCAGCCTTATCATTGGCTTAGCCACCTTGGTGGATGGTCCGATCCCAGAACAGCGCGTCCACACCTCCACGGCTATTGCGGTCGGTTTAGGATTCGGAGGGATCACGTTCGGGCTGGCCTGGATCGCCCTGAGAGCCCGCCGGAGCAAGGTACTTACCGGCCCGCAGGCGATGGTGGGAGCAACCGCGATCGTTCGCCCGCCCTTCACCGATCTGGCCGAAGCAGACCAGTTTCAGGTCGAAATCCGGGGAGAACTCTGGAATGCGAGACTTCTCCCGGTCGTATCTTCCTCTCCGCCGGCTGGATCGAGCGTCCAGGTAGTCGCGGTCGATGGCCTGGTTCTGCTGGTTAAGCCTTTACCTGCCGCCCCATCCCGCACAGCGCGGGCAGAAAATCCAGAGTAGACTGGGGAGGCAATACTTTTTGTTTCCAGGGAGTTCTTTGCTGATGTCGATCGTGTCTCGCCCACTGCGTGTGTGGAGCTTCGTTTTTTGCCTCTTCGCAACCCTAGCGTCTTCTTCTTCGGCTCAGGCCCAGGCCACCAGCGGGAATCCCTTCCTTCAAAAGCAACTCTCCCGTCTCGACCTTGGCGTCAGCGCCATCGGCTCGATCAATAAGAGCACCTCGGGAACCAACTATCTTGGTCTGGACCTCGATCAGAAGGCCGGCACGACCGTGGGCGCCCTCGTGACGATCCGGTACACCAAGTCGCCCTATATCGGCGGAGAGTTCAACTACACCTACATCCGTTCCACCCAGCATTACACCCAGAACGGCCAGGACGCCTATCTTATTGGAGGCGTACAGTCGAATGCCAGCGAGTACACTCTGGGATACGTTATCCATCCGCCGCATCTGCTGTTGACGACGCAGCCCTTCGTCTCGGTTGGACTCGGGTCGACCCAGTTCAAGCCCACTCCCGGAGGTGGACAGGGCCTTCCCGCACGTGCCAGGATGACCTACTATTATGCGGTTGGTCTCGAAAAGGACTTCACCCCCCACTTTGGCGTCCGCGCTCAACTGCGCCAGACCTTCTACAAGGCTCCCGATTTCGGCCAGAACTATCTGGCGATCGAGGCGCAGACCTGGAGCCTCGAACCCGGAATCGGTTTCGTGCTTCACTTCTAAACGGGACGAGTCTGCACGTTCCGGACTGTCTGAGGCTTTGTGCCCATCGCCCGGCTTATGCTCGAGATTGATATTCCTCATGCTCAGTCGCTCAAGGATCGTAGGCAGGTCACCCGCTCGCTGAAGGATAAGCTGAGACATGCCTTCAATCTGGCCATCGCCGAATTGGACTCCGGAGAGATATGGAACCGAGCAACCCTGGGGATCGCCGTCATCTCCAATTCCAGAAGCTATCTGATGGGCCAGTTGCAGGAGATCGATCGTGCCGCTCATCGCATCACTCAGAGCTTGGGAGCGGAGATTGCTGATTCCTATGCCGATTTTCTATCAGATTAAACACCGGATATCCACCGAAATGGCCTTGAAATCCACCGGGAAGGTTAGGTAAGAGACCATAATTTTGGTATTCTTACCCGTTCTATCCAAGACGACCCCTATGCCAGAACAACGAGCACGAGCCCATCACCGCAATCGCGTTGCAAATACCTTCTCCGAGGAGATCGGTGCCATGCTTGAAGGCGAGCTCTCCGATCCCCGGATCGCCCCAAGCTACGTCACCGACGTTGTACTCGCTCCGGGAGGAAAATCCGCCCGCATCTATGTTGCTGTCTACGGCAATGAGGAGGAGGAGGAGTCGACGCTTGCTGGCCTGATGACGGCGCGCGCCTACATTCGTTCGCAACTCCGTGAGCGGATGGGAGTCCGGCATGTGCCGGATCTCACCTTCGCCATTGACCGGTCGGAGAAGGCGACCGGACGGATGGAAGAGCTTCTGGGTCGAATCCGCAAACGGGAAAGAAAGCAGGTTGCCGCAAACGCGGAGCCTTCTCAGGTGACGACCACCTCATGACGATTGAAGCTCCCACTGCTGTGACGATTGAAGCTCCCACTGCTGTGACGATTGAAGCTCCCATCGCTGCGCTGCTGGATCGATTTCGATCGCATCCTCGCTTCCTGATCACCTCGCACGCACGCCCGGACGGCGATGCCATTGGCTCCGTACTTGCGCTGGCTGAGATCCTTGACCAGCTCGGCTCCGAGTCCCTGGTCGTGCTGGCTGACGAAGTCCCCTACATCTATCGTTCGCTTCCCGGGATTGGCCGCATTTGTCTTACCCCTGATGCCCGCTCGGCCGAGCCCGATCTGGCAACTCCAGCGATCCTGCTCGAATGCGATGGCATTCCCCGGACCGGTCTTGCGGGGCTCGAAGGACGGCACCTGATCAACATCGATCATCATGCCAGCGGGAAGGCCTTTGGCGTGCTGAACTGGATTGATGAAGATGCCTGCGCAGTCGCAGCGATGATCTACCGGATCGCTGTGGCAGCAGGCGTCGAGATCACTCCCTCCATGGCGACCTGCCTTTATACCGCGATCATCTCCGATACAGGCTCCTTCACCTATCCCAGCACCAACTCCGAGACCTTCGCCATGGCGCACGACCTTACGACCCATGGAGCGATCCCGAGCGCGATCGCGCGCAGTCTCTATTTCTCCAATCCGGAGAGCAAGATCCGACTGCTGGGAACGGCTCTCTCGAACCTCCAAATCGACGGCCCCATCGCCTGGAGCTGGGTCACCTCAAGCGATATGGCCCATGCCGGAGCAGGAGCCGAGGACTGCGAAGGTGTGGTGAACTACCTGATCAGCATCGCGGGAGTAGAGTCTGCGGTCTTCCTTCGGGAGCTTCCCGGAACGCAATACCGGCTCAGTATCCGCAGCAAGGGCAAGGTCGACGTCGCCCAGGTCGCCGAGAGCTTCGGGGGCGGAGGACATCGCAGCGCCAGCGGATGCACCATAGAAGGTCCACTCGCCATGGCAACCGAGCGCGTCCTTCGTCAACTCAGAACGGGACTCTGTTAGCCTTGTCTCGTTTAACCTCAGAAATGATCGATTCTCAACCATCGACCGGACAAGGCGCACGCGACGGGGGCGCAGAGAACAGGCGCGCATCGTACGGCTGGCTCTCCCGCCTCTGGAATCATCCCGAAGCCGTGGCTCCCCGCGAACTGCTTCTGCTGATTCTTGTCTGCGGCTTTCTTCTGCTTTACGGCCTGGTCCCCGTCTTTGGAGGCGATCAGCTTGGGCTGGTGGGCGCGGACGAGCCCCGCTACGCCCAGGTCTCCCGTGAGATGCTGGAGGCGCACTCGACCGCCTGCCATGATGTGAACGCCAAGGTCTTTCCCCGCAGCCTGAAGCTGGCAGACCTGGAGGCCTCGTATCACTGCCTGGTGGGCGGGACGGTGACGCCGATCCTCTACGGACAGCCCTGGCTGGAGAAGCCCGCGCTCTATTATTGGCGCGCCATGGGGTTCTTCAAGGAGTTCGGAGTTTCCGACTGGGCAGCGCGCCTTCCCTCCTCCTCGGGAGCCTTCGCGCTGATTCTGCTGATCTTCCTGCATATGAAGAGATTCCGCCCCGGCGGCCATCTCGATGCCGCGCTGATTACTACCTCCTGCGTATCGATCGTCAGCTTCGCCCGGGGAGCCTCGACGGACATGCAGCTCGCAGCTCCCTTCTGCATCGGAATGCTGGGCTGGTATGCCTGGTATGAGACCGGCAAGAAATTCTGGCTCTTCGATCTCTACTTCTTCGGAGCAGCTGCCACCCTGGCCAAAGGCCCCGTCGCACCCTTCCTGGCGCTAACCATCATTCTGCTCTTTGCCGGTTTGCGCCGCGAGTGGTCCGTTCTGCGCCGAACCATCTGGATCCCCGGAATTCTTCTCTATTTGGCGATGGTGCTTCCCTGGTTCATCGCGGTCCAGCAGCACAACCCTACCTTCTTCCGCGTCTTCTTCAAGGAACACAACCTTGAGCGGTTTGCCACAAACCGCTATCAGCACCATCAGCCCTTCTGGTACTACCTTGCGGTGCTGGTGATCGGGCTGATGCCCTGGACCGTGATCGCAATCCGCGCGCTGATCGATTCGGTCGAGGTCTCCATCGCGGAGTGGAAGGTAAGGCACAACCCAAAGCGTTATCTGGGACATACGCGGGCCGGAGACGCCTTCCCTGAGTTCCTGGTGCTCTGGGCCCTGTTCCCCATCGTCTTCTTCTCCTTCTCTGGCTCGAAGCTTCCCGGCTACATCCTTCCCTCGATTGCCCCACTTACCATCCTTACCGCTGATTACCTGAATCGGGTCCGAGATCGTGGGCTGCCCCGCTGGCTGCTGTGGTCGCACGCGGCGACCTGCGCAGTGCTGGTCTTCGTGCTGACGCTGGCTCCGCAGCACATGAAGTACGAGACCCTGGTGCCTTCGCCCGGCTGGCTGTTAACTGCAGGAGCAGCGGCGCTTGGCTTCGCCGCGCTGGTCTTCTGGATAATCAAGCGAGAGGGAGTCAGCCAGGTCACCCATGCCACGTTGCTTCCTACGCTGGCGACGCTGGTCTTCCTGCTGGGTTTCCATGGACGGGAGCTGGATCTCAACTATTCGGCGCGTCCGCTGGCGCGGGAGATGGCGCGACAGGCGCCTGATGTAAAGGTGGTCGCCGTCGATTCCGTAAGACGCGACATTGATTATGGAATCGCCTTTTACCGGAATGAACCGACCATCCACTATGCTGCCGATGGAGTTCCGGCCGGCGAACATCTGCTGGTGATTCCGAGCACCGATGCGGTGGCTCTCGAGCGCTATTTGACAGGACGCGTGTACAGGCCGCTGTTCCTCTATGACTCCCAGGGACTCGAGGTTTATCGGGTCTCGGCCCGACCCTGAATCCTGACGAGGAAGAGTCCCCGGCAAGGAATTGCGCGGTACTATATAAAAATTCTGTAAGCTCTACGGAGACTTTCCCTTTCGCTGTGCGTAGTTCTTTGGAGATGCCGGTTGCTACCCAACTCGAGCTGTTGGACCTGAAGAATTTTTCAGCGCGCCAACTTCGGCCCATTCTGGAGGCGGAGGCCGAAGTATGGCAGGAGAGGCTGCGTTGGGACTATCGGAGTTCGACCGAGCTGTTGCTCCAGTATCTGGATTCTAGGATTCTGCCTGGCTTTGTCGCACTCGACCGCGGCAGAATCTGCGGCTATACCTTCTGCGTATACGAGGGGCACAAGGCAGTTGTGGGAGATTCATATGCCCTGGCCTCCACCCAGGAACAGAGCGCGCAGATTACCGACGCTATGCTATCGAGGCTGGTGGATCTTCTTCTGCAAACACCAAGCATCGGCCGCATCGAGTCACAACTTTTGCTCTATGACTCGGGCTCGATCGATGGGGGCTTTCGCGATGCGGGATTTGTCCGGCATCCAAGGCTCTTCATGGAAGCCGACCTCATCCGGTCGGCGGGGCCGGTTGCACAGCCTCGGAGTGCCGGGGATGTAGAGTTGATTCCCTGGTCGTCGCTCTACTACCAGGCCGCAGCGGAACTTATCCACGCCTCCTATCTGGGGCACATCGATGCGGAGATCAACGATCAGTACTGCTCGCTGCATGGTTCGCTGCGGTTTCTTCACAACATCGTGCGATTTCCGGGCTGCGGCATCTTTGAGGAGCAGCAATCGTGGCTGTTACGGCAACGGGATACGGGTCGGCTGGCAGGAATGATTCTCTGTTCCCGAGTCGCTGCGGACGTGGCCCATGTCACGCAGCTTTGTGTGGCTCCTTCGCAGCGTGGGCGAGGGTTGGGAAAAATTCTGTTGAATCACGCAGCCGGAAATCTGCGCCGAACAGGAACGACAGCGATCACGCTTACCGTCACCGAGTCCAACCGGCAGGCGGTCGCTCTGTATGAAGAGGCTGGGTTCGACGTACGACACCGGTTCGATGCGATGGTACTGTCTCGGGACTCTACCTCTTGGATACGCGGATAGCGCGTGCAATCCGAAGCAGAGATCATCCAGGGCCAACAGTCTTAAGAGGGCCCGCCCCATGCGATTCGAGACGGAATTACTCTTTCGCGGCTTACTCTAATCCATGCGACCTCTCTGCTTCAGACTGAATATCTCGAAAGATTCCTCGACCACGGCCAATGGCATCTTGTCCCTTTTATTGATTCCGCTAACTCGCTGCCCTTCACTGAAAAACCTTCATTCCGTGATCTCGAAGTAGGTTGCATCCTGCTCTAGCTAATTCGAGACAGAAGGCAGTATAAACAGAACGTCGACCTGCAAGAGATAGCATAGTAGCAAAGTTATTTCTGCAGGGAACGAGAAAGTCGAAGGAGACTACAGGTGCCGGAAGAGAACGATCAGACACGGGTGAGCCGTCGTAAGTTTCTTGAGACCGGATCGGCCATCATCGCTGCGGCGGCGGGTTTGCAGGCAGCTCAGGCGCAGGAGAAAGCGCCCATCCGGTCACCGGATCACCATCTTACAAATGAGTCGCAGCCGGTACATCCGAACGATCCCCTGGATAAGGAGAACCCTAGTTCGGTATGGGCGCCTCCCACCGACTCAGGCGGCCAGCCTCCGTTTAAATATTCCTTCTCGCTTTCACATAAGAGGATAGAAGACGGAGGATGGACGCGGCAGGTGACGGCGCGCGATCTTCCCATCTCGAAGAAGATGGCAGGCGTGCAGATGAGGTTGATCGCAGGCGGCATACGTGAACTGCATTGGCATGTAGGTGCGGAGTGGGCTCTGATGTTGTACGGCAGCGCACGCATCACCGCCGTCGATCAGGAAGGACGGAGTCATGTGAGCGATGTCAAAGAGGGAGATCTATGGATCTTCCCGGGAGGCATCCCCCACTCGATTCAGGGGCTAGGCCCCGATGGCGCGGAGTTCCTCCTGGTCTTCGATGACGGCAACTTCAATGAGTTCGAGACGTTTCTACTCACGGACTGGATCGCGCACACGCCACCGGACGTCCTGGCGAAGAACTTCAATGTCAAGGAAAACCCATTTACCCAATCTCCAAAGAAGGAGCTGTTCATCTTCGGGCGGGAATTGCCTCGTCCCCTTGCTGAAGAACAGAAGCAGTCGGAGGCGGAAACGGGACGAGTGCCGCATAGCTTTGACTTCAAGCCTGGCGAGATGAAGCCTTCCAAAACCTCGAAGGGCGGCGAGGTAAAGATCATTGATCAGAAGATATGGCCGGCGACCAACATCGCCTCCGCAATCGTGACCCTGAAGCCCGGTGGGCTGCGTGAGCTGCACTGGCATCCGAACGAGGATGAATGGCAGTACTACGTGAAGGGGAAAGGACGCATGACGGTGTTTGCCGCAGGCGCCCGCGCGCGAACCATGGATTTCCAGGAAGGCGATGTAGGGTATATCGATAAATCCGTGCCTCACTACATCGAAAATACGGGCGACTCGGATCTTGTCTTTATCGAGGTCTTCCCTACCCCGTTCTATCAGGACATCTCGCTTGCGGAATGGATGGCTCATACCCCGTCAAGACTGGTGGATCAGCACCTGCAGACGGGAGAGGAGTTCCTGGCAAAGATATCCCGCAAAGAAGCCATCGTTCTTCCGGAGTAGTCATGGCAGAGCGAAGGTAAACAGATCGTTCCCGGCGGCGATCGCAAAGTACCGCCGGCCATGGACCGCATATATAGGTTGTCTCCCAGACGAACAGAGCCGTCAAAGTCTGGGGAGGGATTGCTTGTCGTCCCGCCGCCATTCTTCCATGCGTCCTTGTATCTTCCTGGGATAGGCCATGTCTCTGAGCCTGGTTGCCCCGGCTCGGGGATGGTCGAAGTAGAGGCTCGGCCTACTCCACGTGATAGTTTGGGGCCTCACGTGTGATGATTACGTCATGAACATGGCTCTCGCGCAGACCGGCCCCGGAGATGCGGATGAAACGGGCGTTCTGCTGCAGCTCCTCAATGCTGGAGCAGCCGAGATAACCCATTCCCGACCGCAGACCTCCGACCATCTGGTAGACGACGCCTTCAAGCGGCCCACGGTGCGGCACGCGGCCTTCAATGCCTTCCGGCACGAATTTGGCGAGGCGGTTCGAAGAGCTGTTCTCGCGTGCAGTGAGATTAGGGCGCTCAGTACTCGCGTCGGTGATGTCGTCCTTACCCTGAAAGTAGCGCTCACCCGATCCCTGCGCCATCGCCGAAAGCGAGCCCATTCCGCGGTAGGCCTTGAAGCTGCGGCCCTGATACAAAATGGTCTCACCCGGGGACTCGTCGACTCCGGCGAAGAGTGAACCCATCATGACGACCGAGGCTCCTGCGGCGATCGCTTTGGTGACATCGCCCGAGTACTTGATTCCGCCGTCCGCGATGATAGGAATGTTGTTCTCACGACCGGCGCGGAAGGCCTCGGAGATGGCCGTAATCTGAGGCATCCCGGCTCCCGTGACCATGCGCGTAGTGCAGATCGAGCCGGGACCGATCCCAACCTTGACCGCATCTGCCCCCGCCTGGATGAGGGCCAGAGCGCCCTCATAGGTGGCAACGTTTCCTGCCAGGACATCGATCTCCGGAAATTTGCGCTTGGCGTCGCGGACAGCTTCGAGGACACGCGAGGAGTGGCCATGGGCGGAGTCAATCGCGAGCGCATCGACGCGCGCTGCGACCAGTTCTTCCGCGCGCTCGAGGAAGTCGCCCGTGGCGCCAATGGCTCCGGCGACGCGAAGACGGCCCTGGGAATCCTTCGAGGCATTCGGATATTTGAGTTTCTTCTGGATGTCCTTGACGGTGATCAGGCCCTTCAGCTCGTAGTCGTCATTAACGACCAGAAGCTTTTCGACGCGGTGCTTGTGGAGGATCTGTTCTGCCTGCTCGAGCGTCGTTCCCACAGCGACTGTGATCAGATTCTCTTTCGTCATCACATCGGAGATGGGAATATCGGTGCGCGAGACGAAACGGAGATCGCGATTAGTAAGGATCCCGACGAGCTTCTTGTTCTTCGTCACCGGGACGCCGGAGATCTTGTAACGCCGCATCACCTCGAGAGCCGCGGCGATAGGCTCCTCAGGCTCGATGGTGACGGGATCGACGATCATACCGGATTCGGAGCGCTTGACCTTGTCGATCTCACCGGCCTGCTGTTCGATCGTGAGATTGCGGTGAACGACCCCCATGCCTCCCTGCTGCGCCATGGCGATGGCAAGGCGCGACTCGGTGACGGTGTCCATGGCTGCGGAGAGCAGAGGCGTGTTGAGAGTGATCCGCCGGGTGAGCTGGGTCTGGGTGCTGACCTGGGTGGGGATAACTTCGCTGTAGGCAGGTACGAGGAGGACGTCGTCGAAGGTCAGGGCTTCAGGTACAGGGAGATTGATCATGTCTTTTTTAGTCCAATGGTGAGGGCTTCAGAAGAGGCGCGCGGTCATTGGAGATTTAATGTTTGATTGTAGGTCAGGTGCGGGGATGCAGCAAACCCACGGACCTCTTTCTCCACCCCTGAACGAGGATCTTTAACGGATCTTTATACTTCCTTCATGGCCCCCAACTCCCTTCAATTCAGCAATCCACCGCTGGAATCGCTGCAGACGACACATCAGAGCTTTGCCATGAAGGCCGGAAGAGCGTGTAAATATCCGACCGAGGTCACGCCCTTTGCCGCAATCGAGGAGAACTCCCCGGAGGCAATCAAGGATCTGTTCTCCCTCATGGAGCCCGGAGAAGCGACCTACGTCGTCCATAACGCTCCCCTTGTGCTCGAAGGATTGAGATGCGAGGGGCCGTTCGGTGTTCGGCAGATGACCTATCCTCCGGATCTTCCCCTTCCGAACGCGGCGAAGAGAGAGGGCCTCCAGATCGAACCCCTCTCCTGCGCCAACGCCGATGCCATGGTGAATTTGACGGGGATCGCCTTTCCCGGGTTCTTCCGGCGCCGTACCTGCGAGATGGGCAACTACTATGGCATCTTCGCAGAAGGCCGACTGGTGGCCATGTGCGGCGAACGGATGGCGATCGGCGATTATCGCGAGATCAGCGGCCTCTGCACCCATCCTGAATTTCGCGGTCGAGGATACGCCCAGATCCTGATGACACAGCTGATGCGCGACCACCGCGAGGCCGGGTTGAAGTCGTACCTGCACGCCGCTGCAAACAACACCAACGCCATCGCCCTGTACGAGAGGATAGGGTTTACTCCCCGGGGAGAGTTTCCGATGTACATGGTCACTCGAGAGATCTAAGGCGTAGTGGATCATCGATTCCGATAGACGGTCAGCCCGGCCGAGGCACAGCTCGCTTTTATCGCTTGCGCGTCCGTTTTTAAAAGGATTAATCTGATAAGCGTGGTTGCCTCATCTCGATAAGAGCGTGCCTTCCGCCTGCAATAGAGAGGAATGATGGACTTTCCGTTACCACGCCGCAAATCGACCTGGCGAGATTCGACCTGGTGGCAGGCGACTGAGCAATCCCTTGTGTCGGGCGTGTTGATGATGGTCCTGGCGTTTCCGCTCATCGCTTACCTGGCTGCCCAGCTCATGCGGCTATCTCACCTGGAGTTGAACCTGCTCGGGCTTGTGAGAGACCTGGCCGAGGGAGGACTTCGGATGATGCCCTACCTTTGGCTCTACTTCTTCGCCCTCGAACGGATCGCCAGGCAGAAGGCGCGCTGATTTATCCCATCCTGAACGTCGCATTACAGCCTGAGCCGGAGCCCGCTTTCGGATCCTGACTGAGGCCGTGGTTGAAATGCCGCTGAACTGGATGTATTATAGGCATTGCAGCGTTTTTTCCGTTGTCCGCAAGAGGCCGTGATCGCACCGGTAAAAGGACGGAAGAGATGAGTGGGCCACAGCCCACTTTTTATTTGCTCTTAAATAGGCTCATCTCCACAGCTGACAAAGAGTGGAGCACGGGTAGCAAGAACTACAGGTATGGCGTTGAATTTGGACACAATCCGGACAACGGCTGATCGCGTCGCCGCCTCGCACCACCTGGAGATAGTCGATCTCGAGTTCCAGGGCGGGGTCAAGTTCCGGACATTGCGGGTGTTCATCGAAAAGAACGCCGAGGAAAGGGCCAGGCTGGCCGATGCAGGGGCGGAGGAGAATGCGCTGCCCAAAGGAGTTCCGGCGGAGCTGCTCTCGGGAGTTACGCATGAGGATTGTTCAGCCTTCGCTCAGGACTTTGGAACGGTTCTCGATGTCGAGGACCTGATGCCGGGAACCGAGTACACCCTCGAGGTCTCGAGCCCAGGACTGGAGCGGAAGCTCTTTCGCCCCGAGGATTACACCCGGTTTACGGGAAGCCTGGTGAAGGTGCAGACATTTACGCCGGTCAACAGTAACCGGCAATGGCAGGGACGATTGACGGGATTTGCCAAGGACGTGCTGACACTGGATCTTTCGGCGGTCAAGCAGAAGGGCAAGGCAAAGAAAGCAGCAGTGACGGCGGTGGTCGAGATCCCGCTTGCGAACGTGGAGAAGGCGCAGCTCGTGGCTGAGTTTTAGCTGGGGCTGCTGCATCAGAAGAAACTGAAAGATTACGCTCCGGTGCGAGATCCACCGGAGGATGAAGGGCAAATGACGATGGCAAGTGCTTTGTATCAGTCCATTGAGATGTTGAGCCGTGATAAGGGAATCGAGCCGGGCATCGTTGTAGGCGCCGTCGAGGACGCGATTGCGCTGGCGACGCGGAAGTACTACAAGACGCAGGAGAACATGCGCGCCGAGATGGATCGCGAGACCGGAGAGATTCGCGCGTATGTCTATAAGACGGTGGTCGAAACCCCGGAGCTGGTCGAAGACGAGATCAACCAGCTCACACTGGATCAGGCCCGCGAGCTCGCCCCCGAGGTTGAGGTGGGCGGAGAGCTGCGCTTCTACAAGGACACCACTCCCCTCGGACGCATCGCCGCGCAGATGGCCAAGCAGGTCATCTTCCAGAAGGTCCGCGAGGCTGAGCGGGATACAGTCTTCAACGAGTACAACCACCGCGCAGGCGAGGTTCTTACCGCCACGGTGAAGCGGCTCGAGCCGATGGATGTGATCTTCGATCTCGGCAAGGCCGAGGCAAGGATGCCGAAGCGCGAGCAGAGCCGCCTGGAGCAGTTCGCCGTTGGCGAGCGGGTTCGCGTCGTCCTGCTGCGCGTCGACCGCGCCGCCAAGGGTCCGCAGGTGATCGTCTCCCGCGCGTCCCCGGTACTGGTGTCGAACCTCTTCCAGAGTGAGGTTCCGGAGATCTATGATGGCACCGTCGGCATCAAGGCCATCGCTCGCGAGGCCGGCGAGCGCACCAAGATCGCCGTACAAAGCCGCGATAAGGACGTCGACCCTGTCGGCGCCTGCGTCGGAATGAAGGGCATGCGTGTGCAGTCCATCATCCGCGAGCTGCGCGGCGAAAAGATCGACATCATCGAGTTCTCGGACGAGATCACGACCTTTGCTGAAAAAGCTCTGCAGCCGGCGAAGGTGAGCCGAGTTTCGATCACCGACCTGGGAGAGAAGCAGATCGAGGTGATCGTCGACGACACCCAGCTCTCGCTCGCCATCGGAAAGAAGGGTCAGAACGTCCGTCTCGCGGCCAAGCTGCTGCAGTGGAAGATCGACATCAAGAGCGAAGAGGAGAAGCGCCAGGAGGTCGAGCAGCAGATGCAGGCCATGGGCGGAGGACCCTCGACACCGATCGAACAGGTCACCGAACTGGGC